>Ga0157364_1000019_pt1 | contig 48844 bp, 43 predicted proteins | sample AttsexASBM2_FD_111476 | JGI IMG/M metagenome (GOLD analysis project Ga0157364, IMG submission 111476) | Fungus gardens microbial communities from leaf cutter ant in Ribeirão Preto, State of São Paulo, Brazil - Atta sexdens ASBM2 | ecosystem: Host-associated > Fungi > Mycelium > Unclassified ...
AATATTTTAATGTTTTTATGCGTCCGATACTGATTAAGTATTTGTACAATAACAGAAAAATATTATAGAGTTGTATAGTTGGATGATTGATCGCAGCAACTTTTATGTGGAATCAAATTCATTCATTGAAGAAAACATCACTTTCTTATTAGAATTATGGTTGGTTCAAGTCTTTAAAACTGACCTAAGAAGTGCTCTTCGGCTTCTCTCGGCTTGCCGGCTGCGTCTAGCTCTCTTGCCAGATGCTGATGAGTAGTCTGAAGTAGATCTGGTCGGTGCTGTGCGACCAATCTGACCATATCACTACGATTTCCTGCTTTGCGATACATAGCAATTGCCGCGTCATGATCACCGATCGCGACGTAAAGAGACTCGGCGTGACGGAGCTCGCCATTCTGCTGAAGACTCTCGGCATGCTTCGCCAGCACTTGGTTGGCCTCATCGCTTTTCATGTGTTCTTGAGCTACCTGGTGCGCACGCATCCAGTCACCAGATTGGATGTGAATCTCTACGGCGCGTTGAGCATTTTCGGCACGAATAAAGAGACTCTCTGCCAAGCTCCGTTCGCCTATTGACGAGAAGTATTCGCCCAGTTTTTCGCATTGTTGACGAATCTCCGGATCAATGTCTTCAATCACCTAAAAAAATGGGAAAAGAATATAGTAAACAAATCTAATAAAAGTGAAGATAGCATAGAAGTAGATATAAATAAGATATAAAACATACACGTACTAACCCCCCAATTGCAGAAGTTTTATAAATTTTTGAAATTTATCGACTATCAATGTTTCTATAATCTATGAAATAAGGGTAATATTTTGGTATATAAAATTAAAAATAATTTATAAAATTTTTGCAATTGTTAGTATGTGTACAAGTAATCTAAAATATATTTAAAAAATAATACAATTTCTGTTTTATAATGTCTTAATTTTTTACGATCATTCGATAAAAATTTATGGGTGTCCGAACTTTCATGAGTCCATGAGCAGTAGTGTATGTTAAGATTATTACTACTGCACCTGAATAATTTGTAAAGCTTTTCTCCACTGTCGCGCATTAATAGCGGCCTTCAATGCTAATACCGTCTCGCCTGCCTCGATGAAGTGATTGATAGCGGCGTCATAATGACCATTCTCTGACAAATGTTTTCCCCAATCCCTTTCCAGTTCGACTACCAAAGTGGGATCGATTTTGCGTGCTAAGTCGAGGGCTCTGGCAAAGACACCGGCTTGGGAATAACATTTGATTGCTTCGGAACCGGCGCCAGTCTTTTCTAACAGTTCTCCAGCGAGTTCAGTGAGATCAGTGGCCTTGAGGCCACTAATTACTTCTTCGACGATTCTTTCATCCTCCAGCAATTCATTGTCGGCAAGTATCAATCTGGCAGCTCGTCCAGGACGACGAGCTTCCAAATAAAGCTTGACAGCTCTCCTAGGATTCGTGGTTTCTATGATGGAGGCCGCGCGAGCCGCTTGGCCAGTGTCCAGCAACCAAGCTAAGTGACGGTCCCGCAATTCTGATAAACCACTCCAGTTTCGACTTTCAGCCAAATTTAAAGCATCTTCCCAGCGCCAGTAACGCTGATACATATCCAATGCTTTGTCCAGTTCATTCTGCTCCAAATAGATCGCTTCAGCGGTTTTCAAGTCACCATTTAGTACGGCCAACCGAGCCCAGCATTCTGGATTGGCCATTGGCTCATTGCCTGTCTCTTTAGCGTATTTTTCACCAATCTTGGAACATGAAAGAAAAAAAACAAAAACATGTTACTGTGTCTCAAAAGGGACAGAATATTATAAAAGAAATATTATATAAAGAAATATTATATTAAGAAATATTATATTAAGAAATATTATATTATATTTTATTATAAAAGAAGAGTATTATATTGCATTATATTATAAAAGAAAAAACCTCGGCGATCTCCTTCAGAAATTTCGCGCAAGCCACGTCGCCCATCGCAGCATAACATCTGGCTGCTATATCGAGCTTTCTCTCATTCATTGCGTTCCTGGCCACATTCTCCCACATGGTTTCTACTTGCGGACTGTCGCCCATGTTCTCCAGGAACAGAATGACTCTTCCGAAGTCACTGTCATGCAACGCAGTGCCAAACTCGATCAGTCCTTCGTCCAACAGATGTGCCACTTTGATACCGCCGTGCTCCTCCACCATCACAGATGTTCGACTATCTTCTCGGACAATGTCTACCACATCGCCTTTGATCGATGTGAGCGTAATTGCTTCTGGCGCATCCACGTTGTACCAAACGGCCAAGGTTTGACCTGTCTGAGCAACAACAACGTCGCTACCAGTCACCCAAGATGCAAAAGATACCCCTGTCACCAGCAAGATTCTGCGATGCCGCAAAATAAGGAATGATTAGAATAAGAAGATCTAAAAAAAACTTCATAAAATTACTATTTCATAAAATTACTTGTCACCCTCGTCCTCACTAAGCCAAAGACGACCTCGCTTGTCGCGCGATAGCAGTTTATGACCAGCCTCGCTTAGCTCCAGCCAATCGATGCGGGCATCGTGAACGATCATGCTGATAGTCGCACCGGATAGCAGATCAATCACGCGAATAGTTCTCGGATCGAGCAAGTAGGCCAACTTCTTGTTATCACCTCCGCTAGCTGAGAATCGTTCGTTTACGCGCACGCTGACCACATGAGGGTTCACCGCCTCTGTTCTCACGGAACCAAGAGCCTCGTTTTGGCCGTACTCAACGATCGTCAGTTCGCCAGAGCAAAAGATTAGACATACAACCGGATATTCGAAGAAAAACTTCTCGCTGCCAGATCGATCCTCCCATGGGATCTCGCTGATCAAACCCAGCTCGATGTCGCCAATTAACAAAGTGTGTGCCGTCCGAGCCACCACATTGTTGTCTCTGCGTCCTAAGACACGCACGTCCTCGATCTCCAGACCCGTCTGCGATCTGATGACGATAGGTCGCTGCGAAGAGTCGCTCAGAGGTCGGATCACTACCTGATTAGGACCCACGTAGGCGACTTCGTGACTACCGCGTACCACTGTACGTCTGAAAGATGAAATTCATAGCGATAAATATCTCGATCAAATTAGTTTCCACTGATGACATCAGATTGATCGTCTCTTCAATAACAAATTATTCTGCAAATAAAATAAAATTAGATTTATTATTTATTTTACATTAATGATTTATTATACAATTCTATATCAAGATAATTTCGATTTTTATAGTAATCATTAGGGACAAAAAGATACAATAGAACAAAATTTAAAAAGTATTCAAACGTAAAGAATGCAACAATCCCAAGTTTCAGCCACCTCAGAATAGTCTCAAACTGCTCGACGCTGCCACACAATCCGCCAATTATCAGCTTCGAACCATCTCGTCTCCAGGAGAGCGCCGTGATGGTGTAGAAGTTGGGCAAGTCGCGCACGTTGGTCTCTTCCCAGATACTTCTTCGTGGCGACCAATCAAATATGCGCACCTTATCCCAGGAGCCTACAGCGACGCTCTGACCACTTGGACTACAGCAAGCGACAGTGATTTCCCTTTCTTGGGAATCCCGGCTAAAATCGAAGGTTTTGACCGGCTTGCCATATGGGTCGTACATGGTCAGCCGTTTGTCGCAACCTGCTGCTAAGATATGCGATTGTGGCCATGCCAGAGCATAAGGAGGCACTCCATGAACACACACGCGTCCTGATGGTTCCGCGTTACCGTCTTCAACAATATAGTACCGGATAATGCTGCCGTCGGCATGGCCTGACAGGAAGCCGCTACCGCGGACGCTATAAATCGAGAAAGATCAATGTAAGTAAATCTTATATTCTGATATCAAGAATTTAAGATAGGCCGGTATTCATCGATTCTTATTTTAAGACCATCTTAAGTAATATCTTAAGTCGCTAATGCGATGATAGAAACTTAAGACACTCTTGAATATAAGAATTGACTTATGAATACTAGCTATAAGCATTGCGAAAATATCATCTTATATTCTGAATATAAGATTTACTTATTAGAAATTGCAAAGACAATAATTTCAATAAACTACAAGTTCATCTTGATGACAAAAATGCTCATAATATTACATAATTTTTAAAATATTTGTTATACTTTTTAAATTTTTTTTAAGATTTCTGAAAAAATATCTTAAAAATAACTTAATGAATGATGTCTCTATGACTCTCGAATTTAACAATAATAATGTAAAAGCATATGAGAGCATAATGTGGTTAATAGAGCGTATTTATTATATTTTCCTTACTATAAATATTAATAAGTATAAATTTCGTATACGTTTTGACTCTTTTTTGAATCTTCTTCAGCGAAACGCGTTCATACAATCCAAGAGATGAGATCATCTCATTCTAGATGGAAGCTACTTCTGGATTGATGGATCCAAAGTGAAAATCCACCACATTGATGTTGAAATTCATGTTAATATATGATCAAACTAAAATATGTGTTGCTCGTTCGAAGCACCCAGCGAAATTTATTTCGAACGATACATATTTTAGTTTAATCACATATTAACAAGAACGTTAGACTTATTCAACCGATTAAATTCTTGTAAATGTAATCTGCAATTTTATTTGAAGGATACTTTCTCCTAACATAAATTTCAATATCAACGGTGAATCTGTCAATTCAGGAGTGGCTACAAAATTCATACTTATTTAATAAGAAAAATATACAAAAAATGCGCTCTATTAATCATGTTATACTCTCATGTCTTTACATTATTATTATCTTAAATTTATTCAGAGATTAGATTGGTGTACATAATTGAAATATTACTAAGCATTAATTTACTTGCTAGCCAGAGCTATCGTCATAGCGTCGGAAGTATATAAGGTTTGCGCCTTCTGCGACTTGATCATAGCCGCGCGTACTTTTCCATCTGCCAATCCTACGATAATTGGACCATCCACTGGCCAGATCAGACAAGTCACCGCGGCACTTTGTCGGAATTTATTGCAAATTACTTTCTTGTCGCCCCTAAAATATAATTTTTAATAATTATTAGTAAACAATTCATTTTAATTAATTTTTTTTCTTTTTTTTGGAAAATTGTATAAATCACTCTACCAATCTTCTCCTATTTTATATACATATACAATACAATCGGTTTGACCAACTGCAATCTTTGTAGACTCTGGAGAGAAGGCTATTCCCTTCACTATGTAGCTCTTCTTGCCAAACTATGGATAAAGGAAAACGATATTGTATTATTAATATCTTAAATTCAGAAATTTTTAAATCTCAGAATTTTTAAATCTCTGAAATAGCAATATCAATAAAGAACAACTTTGGAAAATAGAATACCTTGGAATCGACAGGCTTAGTAGAGAATCTATCACGTTTTACACCGTTCTCATCAAAGAGGTAAATGGAACGATCCGAAGATGCCACAGCTAGCTTTAAATTGTTTGGTGACCATGCTATGCTAATCACCCTGTTTTCCAATTCCTAACATATAACATTTAAATATGCATTTTGTTTAAATATATTTATTTGTATATATAGGGGTGTCTGGCGAGATTCTAGCAATAATTCACAGAAAGATAGATGGGACTAAACCGAGTCGAAAAGTTCTCTATTATTTTGTAATTTTTGCAACAGTACAAGATTATTAAAAATTGCTTAATATTGGTTTTCAATAATTTTTTACTTAAATTTTTTACTATCAATATTTATAGAAAAACAGTGAGAGACAAAAATTGTTGTTTTCTTCTTATAAAGTTTTGAGAATTTTTTGAGAATTTTTTAATACTGTATTTTCTCATGTTGATAAAAATAGTTGCCAATAGAAAATGCAGTTAAAAAGTTAATAAAAAATTTTGAAAAAATTCTCAGAATTTTATGAGAAGAAAATAAACAATTTTTGTCTCTCGCTGTTTTTCTATAAAGTTGATGTTATTTGAGTAAAAAATTATTAAAAACCAATATTCAATGATATTTAGTAATTAATATCTTGTTAATTATTGCGAAAATGATTGCTAGAGTCTAACCGGTATAACACATATTATAGATATTTTTATCTATACATGTAATGATTTTTACTTAAATATTCAATTTCTTTCTATATTTATCGGAGTTAATTTAACTTTTTTTCCCCAGTATTTCCTTGGTCTTAGAGAAATACCACGACGTTACTCTGATTACCCAGATTCATTTTTATCTTGAAATATTATTTATTATGATCTCTATGAATTTCATATATATGTAATATTAAAAATTATTTTTTAAGAATTATTTCATCAATTAATATAAACAAAATTAACTATTCCATTTAAGAAGTTACTTTTTCGTTAAAAATAATACTCAATTTTTCATTTTTTCATCAAGTTACTATAACAAAATATAAAATCTTTAAAATATATTTATTAAAATCAAGTCTATATTTATTCCTAAATAGTTTCTTAATAATTTTCGAAAAAATATAATTATTTTATATTAACCCGTTTTACAGATACGAAGATACTCAATCTTCAGGATCTCAAGATTTAAAACTTTTGATTTAAAATGACAATATTCTACTCACCTGCGCTGGCATGACGGTACCTAAGTATTTTAGCAGCATGTTGATTCAATATTACTCTCAATTATCCTAATAATATTATTTACAAGAATTAATGTACAGTACTGACGTAAAGCAGGTGTATTCATTCGTGTATACACGTCCGTTACCAGGCGACAGAACTTCCACTACTCCGATCACCGACCTAACTTTAAAGGGAAGATATTCTAGATAATAGATGCAAAAATATTATATAATTCATTGGCGAGAAAAAAAAAGAAAAAAATAATAAAACAATTTTGCAGCAAAAAAAGTATCAAAAAATAAAGTACAAATAAAGTATAAATATTTAGTAGCAAAAAATAAATCTTTCGTTTTCAACGTTTCAAACTGTCAAATAAATAAATATAATTTAAATAAACGTTATTTTTTTGTAGTATTTTATCTGTAATATCTATAATATCTGACAATGTATTTTTTAATCAGAAGATAATTCTCAGGCTGATAAATGTATGATCTGTACATATATATATATATTGTGGGAAAAAGTCGTGGCGTTTTTTTAATGCCATCTAACGGGAAAAACGCCACGCATTTTTTCCCATACCTAATATATATATATATATATATAGTGTATATTTTTTAAGTTTTTTTTAGCTGAAATAGTGCACTTCACTTAAAGTGAAATAGGATACACTGTTGAATAATGAGAATTAGAAGGAAAGTTCTACAGTTTAATGCAGAAATAAATACAACCTCTTATTTTTATTTTTTGAATAAAGGTACTCTACATTCAAAATTGAATTGTTCAAAATTGTCCATTACAGTCGACAGGTGGCACTCATTGTATCTTATTGTTTTGCGTAAAAATCAAAAGTTTTGTAAACGTGAATGATTGGTTTTTTTTTATATTTATTGTCTAAAATAACATTTCTTCATGCACAGCTCGGCTTTGCGAATCTTTAAACGGTAAGTGCAATTTATTTCACTATTGCTTTTTACGTGTCATATTATATTTCGCGTGAATTCTTAGGTTAACGAAGCATAACCTTCAAATCCACTTGACGTTCGATTCATTATATAAAAAAGAATTGATATTTTACGTAAAAAATGTATGTTACTATATATACAAAATCAGTAAATAATAATAATAAGATAATAATTATAATAAATTAATGTTAGCAGAAAATCATTTCTCTTTTAGAGTTTCTTTTATGTTTACATAAACATATAAGGCTTAGTAAATTAATTTCTTAATTTTTAATAATTTTAATATTATTTTATAATATTTTATATATTATATATATAATTATATATATATATATAAAATATTTTGTATATTAAAAATAACAAAAATAACATGTAACATTAGCAAATTATGTCATTCAATTTTACAATAATTATATATTAATAACGCCTTTTTTTTATTCGAATTTCTTTATTATTCATTGTTTTTATTTTTTTTCTTCAACATGAAGAAGAAAGAAGTTTAAGTACAAAGGACAAACTTTATCTGTGTGCATTTTATTTTATTGTATCTCTTGATGATTTATTTATTTATCCATATGTTTTTAGGTTTCATGAACCAAAATTGCTAGGCACTGTAGCTGAAGTAAAGACTTGTATAGATTCGATCTTTATCAGACGCAAAGTGGAAATAGCAATGTTGGATGATGAAAAATTAAGAGACTTGGATATTCCTACACAAGAAGAAATTAATTCGCTATCTTGGCTACGCACTGTAGCTCCTGTTTTTCCAGTGAATGGCTCAAAGGTAAAATAATTATGCATGCAACTCAGTTGTGGACATATTTGATTTCAATAAGAATGTTTTTTCCAATAGGTCACTATAATTCACAAGCCACAAACATTCTATAGTACTTTGTTAGAAAAATGCAGACATGCTAAGAAGAGAATCACGTTTGCCTCTTTGTACTTGGGTACTGGCACCTTGGAAACTGAACTAGTAAATATAATAATAAAAACGAATGTAACATTCATAACAAAAACCTAGCAAAATAATTATTTTATTTACAAAAATTCAGTCAATAAACGAGCTAACAAAGGATATAAGATTAAATTGATAACTATGCATTTATTCAAAAACTCACATACGTTTCGAGACAGGTCTTTCTTCAATATGTATATAATTCTCTAAATAATCACAACCGCAATGACTATCTCGACATGATTAATTTAGATGGCGATACATAAAATATATGGAGACGCAAATTATTTTAACATAATTAAGTTAACTGTGATAATTCTTGAAGTTTTATTAGTCCAACTTAATGGCGTGTGTTGAATCTCTGCACTTAGTATAAGAAATCGATAGGTATTTTTTTTCCTTCTCTAACTAATTGGTTATTGAATGTCAATCCGAGTTATAAATAAATTCCGTAATGTCAATTCCGTAGTGTAAAATTCTTATTATAAATTGTTATCTGTTATTTAAAATATATAAATCAGTTATTAGTTATTATGTTAAAATGTAAAACAAAGGAAAGAGGAGTGAATATAAAAGTAAAAGGTTTTAAAATTAAATCATTTTAAATTAAATTTACATAATTCAGAGTACATAGTTACATCAATAGAAATCAACATAGTGAACACAGAGATTCAAATGATATAATTGCTCGATAACAGACTGATATCAAGGTTACGTTTATTTTTAGAGACAAAGTTTAATAAATAAAAATGTATATTTTTGCTTTGATTACATTTTTTGATACAAACGAATTATTACTTTTTATTTTAATTATTTTATATAAAAGGTCAACAGTAATTAATTATAAAAATTACAAGAAATAGATGAGAAGATTAAGATTGAGGAATAAAATCAATTTTTTAGTTTTCAAAATTGATATTTTGGAAAAATTTGGGAAAGTCTTTTTATGTTTCTTTATTATAGGTGAATGTCATAGAGCAAGCAATTAGCATGAATGGCGGCAATATCCAAGTACGGATCCTACTAGATTATATGAGAGCTTCCCGAGGTAAGCAAAATTCCCGGAAGATGTTGGAGCCACTACTTAAAAGTAAATACGGAGATTGTTGCAAGGTTTTCCTCTATCATACACCAAAACTACGTGGTGTGATGAAAGCAGCAATCCCAGATCGCTTTAATGAGCTCATCGGTTTGCAACATATGAAGCTGTATATGATCGATAATGACTTGATCATTAGCGGGTAGGCCAGAGTTATGACTGTCATTGATATTAATTTATTGAAAAAGAAAAAATAAGAATTTATATCAAAATTAACAGCAGATATGAAAGAAAAAGAAAAAAAGTTTTGAATATTCAACATTTAAAATATTTAATAACAAAGTTATTTGAATATGAAATATATAATATATAATATTTATAAAATATAATTATAAAAATTATATGGAATAATTGTGTTTATTTATTTTGTTAGGGCGAATCTCAGCAATGATTACTTCACAAATCGACAGGATCGATATTTCATTATAAAAGATTGCGAGGAGCTTTGCAACTTTTATAATAAATTGGTCGAGAAAGTAATGGAGTTTAGCTTTATATTACAAGCGGATGGCAATACAAGTTTAAATCCTGCTGCGAACTGTCATCCTTACAAAGGATTCGGAAAAGATTTTACCCAAGAAGCAACGTCCAAGATACAAATATTTTTATATAATGAAATAGAAAAGAATGCTGATCTCAATAAAGGTATGCACATACAATTATTCCATATAATTTTATTCAGAGCAAGAATATTAAGAAGAATATTGTTATTTCGAGAATTAATTTTCATAAATTAGATTATTATTTAATCTTTAAATATTGCAGATGCAGACACATGGATATTTCCATTAATTCAAATGGGCCAGCTGAATATTTATCATGATAGTGAAATAACATTGAAGCTTTTACAAACTGCTCCAGCAGGAGCCACACTAAAATTAGCAACGGGTTATTTCAATTTGACTTCCGAATATAGTCAAGCTGTGCTTGGAAATTGTCGAGCAACATGTCACTTTTTGACAGCACATCCAACTGCCAATGGTTTCTTTAGTATGTTTTCACTATATTAAACAGTTATAACAATTATAACATAAATTCTTTAAGAACCAAATTTTTTAATTTTTCTTTACGTTAAAGAGAATCATATAAAACGATTTATTTTTTTAGCACGATTATAATTTTTTTTCTTCTGTTAAAAATCCGAATAAACAAAATTACAGTAGTTAATAATTATTTTATTTCAATTATCTTCAAGATGCTAAAGGAATTGCCGGAGGGATACCAGCAGCGTATACCAGAATAGAGAAATCCTTTTATAATTTATGCGAGAGAATGAAACAGCAAAGGAGGATAACGTTATGGGAATTTGTCAAACCGGGATGGACGTATCATGCCAAAGGTCTTTGGTATACTTTGCCAGATCAGCAAAAACCCTCGTTAACTTTTATAGGCTCGCCAAATTTCGGTAAAAAAAATAAGCTCTTATCTTGAATTTTAATCTTAATGTGATTGCAATAAATGATCTCTCTTGAGAATTTTTAACTAAAATTACATTTCATTTCCTAAGTTTAATCTTCCTGTTATATTTTTTTCTTGTAATTTTTGTTATTTAATTTTTTATTTAATATGATTAAATTGTATAGAATATGACTGATTTAGGTTACAGATCGGTGAATAAGGATCTTGAGACGCAGATAGCTATAATGACAAGAAACGAGAAATTGCAAGATGCATTACATGAAGAACAGGCACGATTGTTTTCCTATGCTAAACCTGTTACGAGAAAGACTTTCTCGCAACAAGATAGAATACCACCGGCCTGGGTATGCGCGATTGTACTCTTCTTTCGCTATTATTTTTGAAGCCGAAATGCCTTTGTAAAAAAGCAAATCCTAAACGCTAAACTTATTTAATGTTAGTTGTAACATATTGTACAACAAGTACAGGATTCCACATTAATATTTAAGGCAATGACACAAAAGAACTTAAGCAGTAATATAAGCAGCAATAGTAGGCAATAAAAAAAACAACATTTTGGACACATTTGCTTACGTTATTGTGTTACATTTCTACTGTGATTTGACTGATTCGCTTATTGTTTACTCTTACTGCTTTACATTTTTTATATGTCATAGCCTTTAGGACAAATCCTGTATTCTTAAACTTATTTAATTCTAGCTGTAACATATTATTATTATTAATAAGTACAGAATTTCGTATTAATATTTAATTAATTGAACGATGAAAATGTCCACATGAATTTTTATCATCAGACTTTTTTATTGTATAGGATTTGTCGTTCCGTAAAACAATTTTTTATAAAGATTTCATTTATAAATCATGATTTTTTTATACAGAGAATAATAAAATATTCGGTTATAGAGGTACGAGATATAGAGAAGGTTGGATCTGATGTTAGAATTCTGAATTCTAGGTGATCTTTGCATCTTTTATAAATTCTGCAAATTCCAGAAATTAAACTTCATTTCGTAAGTAATAAATTAGCATTTTATTCTGTAAATTTGCCGGCAAAAGTTGTGAAATCAGTGACGCGATTTTTTTGTAAAATTATCCTGTAGGGTATGTGATAAAATTTAATATTGCTACGATGCCGACGCTTCTTGTGCAGCGTCGAAAACGTGAAAATTGTTTTAATTCGGGCGAAATAATAATGACAGTAGCGATAGTAATAGTAATAATAGTAGTAGCAATAACAGTAGTTTGATAGCATGATTGATTGTCTATTGCCACTCATGATTCACGGATTAAGATAAACTGTAGCGATATTTGATCGCTACAACGACAAGTATCGCGACACTTTGCGAAGAACAGACCGCTATTTCACACTTAGAGATTTCCAAGACCGGCAATCAGCGCAGCGATTAACAATTGTCCAAGGAAGAAAAGTTTATTTGTCGTCGATTACGAACGTTTCCTCTTTTACGAAAAATTCAACAACTTCTTCCTCCACATTCTTCGAATCTGAGTCCAACTCATCAGTATCAATATCTGAAAGTGCACGTGACGACGATTAATCTCTCAAGTTAGAAATATTGCTGATTTTCAGTATTATTAACGCTTATATTGCTTATTATATTTTCAGTATTATTAATAATGCTTATTATTAATGCAATAATTTGCTACGCATTCATAATTATTAAAGTATATACTTAATATGTACATACATCTTCAGTATAGATTTAATATATTTAATATACTCACTGCAACGTAACTCGAGACGACGTTTCTTTTGATTATTCCATTCATCGATACGTTTCGTACGATATTCTTCGAATGCCTTCATCAGCAAGCAACGTTTCTCAATTAATTCCTAGAAAATTAATCATTCGTTAAAATTAAATTGTCAGACTTATGAGAATTTTAAAAGAAAATTAACTTCCTCTTATTTTATCAAGCATGTAAAAATTAGAATTTATAACATATTGGAATATTAAAAAAATATTATCAGAAAATTTTTTATATGTGTATCAGATTAGAGAATAGATTGAATTTAATCAATCAAAGCAAAGCATTTTATTAAACACGATATTGGTATTCTTTCTTTTAATTGATTAATTTCAATATCTAATCTGATATCGAGATATTTAATATATTTTATTAAATGCACCTTTGAAGCACGCGTCAATCGCATGCGATCTTTGCTCTCAAATTGCGCCGAGTATTTCTTCAAGTTCTTCTTTATCTCCTTAATCTGCTCCGCAGTGAGCAAAGTAGGAGGTCGCGGCCGCCACAATAGTTGGTTGAACGCGGTCAGGTTAACTCTCTTCAGAATACGGCCTTGGAATGTCCATATCCAGTAACCATTATCAACGCTGGTCTTCCAGCTAGACACTGCCGTAACGACATATCTAAAAAATTAATCGAGAAAGTCAACTTTTTGTTGTATTTCTATGCTTCGCTTCTCATATTACGCTATTTCATCACAATTGTTTTGAACATACCTGCCAGTCGGGTCCCATTCTACGTCTGAGGTTTGATAATGATCAGTAGAGTTCATAATGGTGAAATCGTTCGTATCGATGAACTCTAAAGCACCAGCCATCGTCGTTAAACCAGCAAGGACGATAAATTGACCCGATGGTGACCAGAATAGGTGATTGCAAGCCTTTTTTTCCAATCTTTCTGTTGAAAAAGAAGCAAACATTAAATTTGAATCAATGAAACAAGAACTTGTAAGCTAATTAATTGTATCAAAATTGTAAAAAAATTAAAAGCAGTTTCCGCGATGTAATTGCTTACTGAGAAGGGCAGGTTGATGGCCGTATCGCACTTCGTAGAAACTAACATTCACACTGGGTATCTCCCCGTGAATGATGGCAAATTTGCTACCAACTGGCTCCCACGCGAAAGCATGAATCGGCTCCTTTATCTCCACACTGTCAACGGGAATTTGTTTCTCCCTCATGTGGAAAATTTCGAAATTATACGACATACCCTGAAATGCGAATAATCTTTATATTAATTAATAGCAATTATATTTTAATAATAATTATTGAAAAAATATTTTCTTGTTTTCGAGAATAAAATTCAAAATTTGCCAAAGCACTAAAAAATTGTATATAATTTTAAAAAATTGTAAGTGTATATTGTTATATATATATATAATTAATGTTATGCTCTGAGCGAAAGATAAGCATTAATCAACTTACTGTGTATTTTTGCTCTGTTTTTTCCTTGCGTTTAGCAAAGCGGTCGACTTTCACGCACAGGTAGTCACCAGATTTTTGCCAAAAGATCTTGCAGTCTGCCACGTTGAACAAATTCTTATTTCTTATTTCATTGCGACTATAAATTAAAAATGTTTTAATAAAAAAAATTTGTTCATGTCAACAATTTGGATGTCATTTTAGATTTCAGGACTCACTTAGGAATTTCGAGCAAAGTTACTCTCGCAGGAACGTCTTTATCTTCTGGTACCCAATAAGCAAGAATGTTATCCGTCGGAGACCAACTAAAATCTCTGATTCCCGGAATCTTGATGCTTTTCTTGTCCAGCAGACCAAACGACTAAAATATTAAATGCAACTATAGTGATTATCAAGTTACCTAGATAACACAAAGTTCAAAATTGGAATATAAATTATCTGGGTACAAAACACTTAAAAAAAGAATAATTAAAGTTAAATATCATAAATTAAGAAAAATAAAATGTAATTGAAAAATATTTACCGGAGTCTCATAGACACTAAGAATGTCCTCTCCCATGCGCGCTAGATATTTATCATCATGTGACCAACGGAAAATTGGCCAGACGGAAGATCCATCAGGGAAGAATGATCGTTTTTCCTGGCCTGACAAGATATCCCAAATCACTAGGCGTTTTTGATCCTGTCCAAGATCAGTGCGCGGAGTATAAGTGACTAGATAACGTTCACAGGGTGAAAAGTCGATACACTCGACACCTCGCTGACTGAATCTAGCTTGCTGGGTGAACTGAGGACCACCCCACAGCGCGACTCCCAGTTTATGGAACGTAGCCAAATATGTACCTAGTGGTGACCATTTCACATATGTCTCTGTCCAGCGCTGAAATCAGAAAAAAATGATTTGATTATAATAGCTTTGTAATAACAAAGTTAATTAATTTAGCTGCATAACAAATTATGTGAATAATAGAGAGTACGGCATTTAGTTATAAATATTTCGAAGGATTTGTAGCATCAAATAGATCGTAACTGAAATTTCTGAAAAATCTTCTTTTAAGTAAAATTACTTACGTTACGTTCTTCGAGTAAAGTGGGTTCTGGCGCAGAGTTTTGCCAAATTTGCACTGACACACCTGCTCCATTACCGCAAAGAACACAAAACTGGTCATAAGCATCTGGCTCTAGTAGATGATAATGCAAGTCACTAGCAGCCTTGAAAGGTTGAGCTTTTGGCGGTTCCCAATTTTCAGGAATATCTTCAAATTTTTTGAAATCCGTGAAAAGATTGACTTTGAATGTATGTGATTTATCAATCTTGTAATTATTGGTGGACTTGACTGCAGTAAGCGCATTCAAATGATTATTGTATTCCAGAAAAATGTATCTGTCAAAAAGAAAAAAAAGATTTTAAAAAGAGTCAATAATCATTCTGAAAGATTTTTACAAAAATAGATTTGATTTTTTTTAAATTTAGACTAACCCTTTAGTCTTGCCATCAGTCTCATTCATTGGATAGTATTGATTGACTATTGTGCCGAACTTTCCCAGGACTTTATTGATAACAGATTGAAGCTTCTCCAATTTATCAGGCTCCACCCGAGGTACATTATCCACAACAATCACGGATTCTACTCCATCCGTTTCAGAAGGTTTCTGTTTCAAGATATCACCGAGCAATTCTGTAGTTTACAATACAAACGTATTTTCATTATTATACGAACTGTTCTTGTAATATAAAGCCTACAATTGCGTAAACGTAGATGTAAAGTTATGGGTGTAGTAATAGCAGTGAATGTTATACAACATATCTACAATCGAGTAAAAATTCAACGAATTTTCAAATTGAACATTGCTCACAATACCTTCTCCATGTTCCATACTCATAATATAATATATTCATAATATAATAAACTCGTTATATAATATCATAAAATGAATGTAAAAAGATGAAAAAGGACACTTTGCACTCATTTCCATTTTATTATGTCGAGACAAAAAGGATGATAGAGATAAAATATAGGTACGTGACAGCATTCTGATTGATTCACGTTTACGCAGTTGTAGATCAGGATAAAGAATCATCTTTCATGTTTTACAACCGGGAGTAGCAGATTAAAACTTCACTTTATAACATTTCACAACCATTTACAACTACGCAATTGTAGATAAGGCTTAAGAATTTATAAAATCAATTTCAACCTTCTAGAGCTGAAGCTAAAATCTGTAATCTATAGATAGATGTATTCATAGATAGCTGTAACTTTATAAAATCTATTTAATTGATGATAATTAAAAGATACTAATTAATTTCAAAGAATCAATTTGCCAAGAAAGAATATTTTAATGAATATTTAATTCAAATTTACAGATGTAACATAAAAAAATTGAAATGTTTAATTTTTTTGACAAAGATTCATAATTAAATAGTTTCAATTAATAGATCACCATCAGCTCTTGGAAGAGTAATGTTAATTTCTATCAATGTAGATTAACTCTAATCTTGATTTAATGTACATTTTATCTTTTTCTGATTCTAAAAATAAAAAAAATGAAAATTAAATAAACTGAAAGTAAAGTTAATCTTACATGGTGGAACTGGGCTTTAGATACATATTTACAGCTTAGCGAAAGCGAGACAGAAAGTTTTAATGCAGCGACAAGAACAAGCCTAATGATTTTCATAATTTAATTTTTTCTCTGTTAAGGGGGAAGGGAAGAGGGACAAATGTTGTCCCCTTTATATATATTTGTCATTTGGAGTTTTAAAAAAAATGTTTTAAAAAACAAATTGATATCAAGAGGGCAAGTTATTAGCGTTAATCTATCCTTGTTTTACATCTAATGAACGATGGAACATAACGCTGATAACATGTTTCCCAAATGTGTTTCAAACAGACACGTTTCAAGCAGACAGATTTGTTCACTGCTTGTAACACTCTTTGCATTCAGCACCTTTGCTTTCTCTTCAACGTTCGAATATATATTATCTCCTTTTAAGTGCAAATATTTTTCGGAATTTCAAGCAATGAACAGACTTAGGTCCAGTTGCCACTGACTTTAAGCGAGGCTTAAAACTCTTTCTGTCTCTGTCTCTTTTTGGCTTTAAAACAAGACAGATAGAGTTTTAAGCCTCGCTTAAAATCAAAGTAACGTTGGTACAATTGGATCTTAATGATGGCATATAATGTCTAAAATCCAAACCAAAGTATTGATGCCCAAACGGAGTCGACAGTACATGTCGCGAGCTTTTATTGTGTACGAAGCATCACATTGTGTGCAATTGATTCAAAAAGTATGAAAAAAAAAACGAAATTGCCATAAGGAGGAACCATTTGCAAGATAATTTGTGATGTGATTTGCGATAGTTCGCAATGCCGATTTTCCAAATCGTTCCGCAGATCGGAAGTACTCCAAATTATCAGCGCTCCAAACTGGCGAGGAAAATAATTTTTGGAGATGAAATAACACGTGCCGCATGTGGAATGCGCGCTCGCGCTCGCACTCACACATACGTACAAATTACGGCGAGATTCGAACAAGTGCAACGTGTCTTAGCGCTGTAACGGGTTTGGGAAAGGAAAAAAAAAAAGAAGAGAAGCAAGTGGATACTTGCCCTCATCAGTGATGTCGTCGACGAAGCCTTCCGGATCGCTGAAGTTGGGCTCCTCATCGTCGTTCATTGGATCGTCGTTGCCCTTGGCGGTCTCGTCGTTCTGTGCTGTTTTCTCTGCCTGCGTTTTCTTCGCCATCTTGGAAACCTCTGAGCATATTCCTCCTTTCTGCTCCGTTCGCGTCCGTGCCGCACCGCAGCAAAAATTAAAATGGCAGCTATTTTAGATGCATGAGACTGCATTTTCATGCTCGATTCGAGCGTTAAAACAGATCACGTGATTAAAATTGACGAATACCAAGCATCAATTTTGATCACGTGACCTATTATAACGCTGGAAGCTTCAAGCGTCAACATGAAAAGCAGCCTGAAAGTTATCTTTTGATGCTCAACGCTCATTTTTAGCGTCAAAATAGAATCACGTGATCAAAATTGACACTTGATGATATTTGTCAATTTCTATAACGTGACTTATTTTGACGTCGGCATGAAAAGGCATCTTAATGGAAGGGATTTCATAGTCCGGTTTTATGGGCCGGTATTCATAGTCAGATCACAGTATAACCAGTAGGGACACTCCGTGTCGACACCTTTCTCCACGTTGCAGTAACGTGAGCATGCGCCATGTTAACATTTGAAAAATCCAGGACGGAAAGAGGATATAATGCAATAGTCCATTGCTTTGCTCTAAAAAACATAATTAAGAATTCCGTGTAAACGTAGTGAATGTAAAAATATTATCTTTTTTCACAAAATTATATTTGATTATGTTTAATTAAATTAACCTAGCATAAACTTACTATTTGTAAATTATAAAAACTTAACTTACGATATTTTTGGGATAACGAAAAAAAGTGCATTGTGAATCTTTACTATCATTACTGCATTGTTTAATACTGCACGTAACTTTTCTTTCTTTTATCCATTTTTTAGAAATATTTACGATGCAACTCTTACATTGTCTTCTTTTGCCATGGATATCTGCTCACACGGGATCTGTGTAATATGTATGTTCTTGTCATCTTGTATTTTATTGGATCCGATTTAAAACAAAAGCTGCGCAGCCATATCTTCGTAAACACGCATTTTTTCGCTGAGTGTCTCTACTGGTTATACTGTGGTCAGATCTTATATTCAAACCATCTTAAGTACGGTCTTAAGAAATCATGAATCAATCAGAAGGTTGCATTAGCGTCTTAAGACATTACTTAAGACGATTTGAAATAAGGCTCGACTATGAATACCGGCCTATAAATATCGGCTACGGTGCTTCCATTAAAACCGATTCTACATTAGTTGCAAGCCGAGTAAGTTTGTTGCGACAGCCAATCTGAAACTTGCATTTTGAAACGCTTTAGATTGGCTGGACTTATGATCGGCTTGCAATTAATGTAGAACCAGCTTAAAATGCCTTTTCATACCGCTCATTTTCGGCGACAGGCTGTTTTCCAGCTAGGACACAGGCCTAGTTTCCACCAAGGGTTTAAACCGGATCAGAATGTAAGCACAAAAGAAACCTAAGAGAAGAAGAGATGACAGCCCAAAATCTGTGACCGCAAAATGCTGCTCTCTGACAAAGTGGATGTAAGCTACATAGTAGCCATTTTTCTTAGGATACATTGTCCATTTTTCAAGGCTGGAGATGATAAATCGATATTCGGTTCGTATAATCGTGCTGTAGCATTTTAAGTGGGGAGCACAGACTTTTGCATAATGTATAACACGTAATGCATAAGAAAATGTATCAATTAAAGTCCGTCGTTTCCTTTCTTTTCATGAAATAAAGAACTCTGATTGAATTTTTTATTGCAAGCCGATCACAAGTTTGTTGTGACCAACAGCCAATATGCGTTGGTTTCAAAATGCAAGTTTTAGATTGGCTGTCGCAACAAACTTGCAACTAATGTAGAACTGGCTTTATACGTTATGCAAAAGTCTGTGCTTCCCGCTTAAGAATTTTAACCTATTAGAAACTGTGTATGCCATAATACATGATTTCTGATAGGTTGAAATTTTTATTTTCTGCTCTCTGTTCTCTATTCCTTTTATTTGTATGGAGCCTCTTAGGCCGGATTTACTTCTTGAAGGAAAAGTGGAAAGCGGAAAAGCGGAAGCCAATCAGAGTAATAATAGGCGGTACATTTCTCTTGTCTGCTTTTGTCTTTCCGCGAATTCTGATTGGTTTCCGCTTTTCCGTCAAGAGGATCGATTCCTGAAATGAGGTGAAAATTATAAAAGTGAGCGAATTTACTAGAATACTAATTATTTCATTGATCAACATCTAGTAAATTTACTCGCGTTTGTAAAGCTGAAAACACAGAAAATGAAAAGCACAGGCAATAGAAAACAGGGAATAAAAGATTTCAACCTATCAGAAAGCGTCCAATTCTATTATTCATGGTTTCTGATAAGTTCAAATCTCTTATTCCCTGTTCCTATTGCTTATGCTTTTTTTTATGTTTTCAGCTTAATTTTCACCTTGTTTGAAGATACAGAATCGATCTCAAGGTGTGAATTCGGCCTTATTTGCCGCCTAGTGGCGGAACGCACAATCACATGCAGTTTCGCTTCGCAATTGTCGACGTCGTAAGCGCGTTGCTGTTGTGTTGTGTCTCGTGATTGAATCCCATTGAGAATTGTCGAAATTATTACTTTGTACCGCCGTGCCTCGCCATCAAGTGAAGATTCTTTTCATCTCGCGGCGAATCTTCAGCAGCTGCAAGATTTTTAACGTGTGAATCCTATGTGCGGATTGACGTCGTAATCAGTCACGATTGCTTAGTGTGATCAAAATAAAATGGCCGCCGCTGCGGCTGCCGCGCTGCTCGATGAGCTTATGGGCAGGAACAGGAATGTCTTGCCCAATGAAAAGCCCAAGGAGCTCAATTGGGAAGATCCCGAGGTGAGTCTACATTGATGTTAGGTGTTTTCGAGAAGCCTTCGTTAGGCTTCGAATTCCGCAAAATTCCTATTTTTGATAATTCTTATCTTTTCTCTCGTTAACCCTCTTTTTTGTCAATGGTATTTTGTCTTCATTTGACGTCCGCGAAAAATCTCAAGATTCTAAGATGCAAATCATGAAAATTTGTATGATTGAATATTTAAAGAAAGTTGGGTTGATTTACTCTGATTTATATTATCCTAAAATTTTATAAAATTAGGCTTTGCAACACAATGAAAAAAATATTAGAAAAATAAAAAAATAAATTATAGTATTTAATCATTATTCCTATTTTTTATTTCTCTAATATTCTTTTTATTCTTAATATTTCTTTCATTGTACACAGAGCCTTAATTTAACTGCTCCTTTAACTTTTCCTAAATTTTATTGGCTTTTAAGCTTATTCTCTTTAAAGCTTGGAAATATTGTATATCTGATAAGATTTTATCTTATTTGTAATTAGAAGATACAATCAAAACAAAATCTGACTCCAAAGCCTGAATTTAAAAATAAATATTTACAAATTGATCTGAGGAAAGTCATAAATTCATTATTTTTTAATAATGGAAAAATTTATTAATTATTGTTAGATAATAAATTTGTACGTTCATCTGCTTTGACTCTCATTAGCCTTGAACTGATTGTTTATTTTAATTTCTTATTTTTCTTTCAAAATTATAGTTTTTATTTTTTTTTTAAATTTATTAGTTAACCATTAAGTTAACTATTAAGATATATTTAAACATATTTTTTGGAGTAAAAAAGATGTAGAATATGAAGAAATAAAAAAAATGTAATAAAGAAATGAATACCAAATTTTTCAGATTATAATTTGTTTGATAAATAAATATATTTATAAACTGTATTTATAGTTTATTTTTTAAAAAATATTAAGAGTTAAGGATAGATTATGAATTCTTTCCAGCAAGGACACAATGTAACACAGTGAATCATTTTTCATCTTCGTTTAACATAGGCAAACAACAAGAGGCTGTTCTTTTTGACTAAACTTTTATTTTATTAATCGAATTTTATTTTAAACTTAATTATTTTACATTAATTTATATTTATCTAAATATGTTAAATCTATGGAATGGTCTTGTGTTTCAGTTTTGTAAGCTGTATCTGGTAAAATTTTGTCCTCATGATTTATTCGTTAACACAAGAGCGGACTTAGGTGCATGCCCCAAAGTACACGACGACGAGGCCAGGGAATTATTTGAAAAGGCACCGCATTCGTATCGTAAACAGCAATACGAGGATGAGTTTATCAGGTATTGTCAGAGTATGTTAAACGAAGTGGAGAGAAAAATCATAAAGGGAAAGCAGCGATTGGCACTGATTGGGAGAACAGAAGCAGTAAGTTTTACTAGAAGATCAGATTGTAAGCGCAGAGTTGTAATTTAATAATTTTTGTGTGTGTAGCCGACATTAACTCCAGCTCAAACTCAGAGGAATGAGGAACAGATTGCTCTACTAACAGAGAAAATAAATAAGTTGGTTGAAGAAGCTGAGCAAAGTGGAATTCAAGGTAATGTGGAGCAAGCACAGGGCCTAATGCGTCTTTGTGATCAGTTGAAAGAAGAGCGCGAAACCCTAAGGAAATCCAATGATAACAGTCATTACAACCAAGTGAGTATGAAACAATTGTTTGAATTTACAAGTTATAACTGTAATCTATAATTAATTTCTATGTAGCTTTATATGTAATAGTTATAAATAATTGTAAATAATTTATTTGCTACTTGAATTCTTATACTAATTCTGTTAATTTGCAGACTGCTGAGCTAGCAGCCGCACAGGAGAAACAAATGGAGGTATGCGATGTATGTGGTGCATTTCTTATCGTGGGTGATGCTCAGCAGCGGATTGATGATCATTTAATGGGGAAACAACACGTGGGCTATGCCAGGTTAAAAAGCGCTCTTCAAGAGATTATGGTAGAGATATTTTGATATTTTTTTAAAATTCCTATTCACTCACCTATTCACTGTTGTTTTGGCATCAGAAGCAAGGAAATATAATAAAAATTTGTAATTTAGAATAGCCTATATACCTCACCTCCAATTTCGATGAAATTAAGCCCATTCGAGCATTATTGAATTATCTGTTATGTAAAGTGTATAGACAATAGTCTTATTGATTCGGAGCAGTTACGCCGCCTCGAACAAAAAAAACATCCTAACTGTTTAGAAGTTGCAGTCTAGACAGTAAAAAAAACTGCTCCAAAAAGACTTCTCACACTCCTATTTTTATATTAGAAATATTTCAAACGGACACTATCTACGCTGCAACTTCTAGGCGGTTAGGCCCCAAGCGAGTAGGATATGTTAATTTTCTCTCCAATAAACACTATTGTTTACACACAGATTAATGATCGTATTATGTAGTAACATTTTAGTCAACTTTATAATTCAATATCTCGCTTCGCAAAGCAATCCCGAATTTTTTTCTGCTCTTTCATTTTACGCAAGAACGCGTCGAATGAGCCTAATTTCATCGAAATCGGAGGTAACTATTCTGAAGAATTACCCAAAATTCTTACAAGTTATATTTGAATAGAATTATAGTGTTGATTGAACAAGAATTTTAAATATATCTTCGAAGTTGAAAACTAAATTAAAATTGTATTTACAGAATAAGCGTGAGAAGGCGCGCGACGAGAAAGAACAAAAAAGAGAGGAGGAACGGAAGCAAAGAGCACGAGCGAACGAAGAGCTCGATCGACGGCGGAGAGATGGCGACAGAGATAGAGATCGCGACAGAGAAAGGGATAAGCGTCGCAGGCGAATGGATGATGACAAGAGCCGCCATGATTCGGGCGGTCACAGGTAGAAATTTCTATATATTATGGCCTTTCTTTAAAAAATTTATTCTAAACTCTATTCAATCTAGAATAGTGTTAGAATATTTTGTTAGGATAAATATCGATTAGAATTTTTATATATTTGATAAAAATTGTTTCCAATTTAATTTCTAAAGGATCTTTTCTGTTGTATTTTTACATTCTAGCAGAAATATGATGTTCAAGAATCGAATGAGCCAATGTAACGGGGATGTTGCTTATTACAGAAATTCTAGGCATAGAAGTAGAAGTAGATCGCGAGATAAACATCATCGAGATGAAGATAGCCATCGACGTCACGGTCGAGATAAAGGTGAGTGATAACATTAATCATAATTATAATCTATATATCAGACATTGTGTTTTTTTTAGAATGCAATGACAATGATAATGATTTCAGGGAATCGTGATCATCGTAGTTCCAGCCATCATAACCGTCGCCGTCACCGCTCGCGAAGTCGAAGTCACAAGTAACTTCTCTTGATTGGTTAGTGAGTGAGAAGTAAGCCAGGTATGCACCAAACAATATAACCATATTCGTCTCAATTACTGTACAGGTACTCTCTTGATCCAGGTGAGTTGCCATTCCGATGCACATAATACATATACATGATAATATAATCTGTGATGTTTGAAGCGCCGCGTAAGTCACACAGCAAGTTCATCTCACTCTCTCTGAAATACACTCTGTTTCTCTCCGCCTCTCTCTCTCTCTCTCTCTAATCTTCCAGAATAGTCATGCTTTCATGAAAAATGAACGTGCCATATTATACAATTCGAGGAACAAATTATGTTCTTCCGTTTCCTTAACATCAAAATTTGTTAGTTCACGTATATAGAGCTGGGAGATCAATGATAAAATGTACAGAATGTAATAGGTAAACTTATTGTTATATAAAGTGTTGTAAATATATTATGTATAAAAAGACAAAATGCTTCTGCTACTGTGATATTTGTAGAACTTTTGTAGAACTAAGATCGAGAAAATTAAATTTAAATTTGTTTTCATAGTAGAGTTTTTTTTTTCAAGTTTATGTTTCAATCACACAATTATGAAAATGATTAAAAAAAAATTAAAAATACATTTAATTTTTCTTCAAATTTTTTCTAAATTTAATTTTTTCGAGTTTAAAGTATTTTATAATAAAAAAAAACTTTAACAATATAAAATTTCATTACTCTAGAAATTACTGTTATAATTAGGAAGTAAATTTGTATAACATTTAAATTGAATGATTTAATTTTATAATTTAAATAAAAATAGAAAATTTTTAATTACTACGTGAAAGTTTAATTTTTTTTTACATAGTTCTAATATCATTCCGAACGTTTTCGATTTATTTATGAAGCAAGCTGGGAGGAGGTATACCTATGCTTGCTTTTGTCAGTTATTAACTCTGTACCCAAGCAGCACAAAAGCACAAGTTCAAGATTTCGTTTTTTTCCAGGAAAAACCCGCGAAGGTCTATGGACTTGTGGATATGCGCTTTCAAGATGAATCTAATGAATGTGAATAAATGCAATCAGGTTGAAATTCGTCCAATATAATAGATTCATAGTGTTTACTTAAAAATAAAACGAATTGTTTTTATAAAAAAAAATACAGCGTTTTTCTCTTTATTCTAAGTAGTTTTGTCGCGTTTTGTTTTTAAATAATTGATTTCGAGATTTACTCTTCGAGAATTTATTTTGCTTTTCCATGTATTTTGTAAAAGTCATTGTACTTCTTATTATTACGATAATATAAATTGAAATCTCGGCAAAAGCTGATAATTTTGGACTTGACCCTTTTTGCTTCTCGGGCACAAAGTTGTCTCTGTAATTTTGTTTGCGCGTCATTAATGAGAGAGAGAGAGAGAAAGAGAAAGAGAGAAAGAGAGAGAGAGAGAGATTTAGTGGTTTAGTGTGGAGGGGACACAGCTCTCAGTGCCCGCTTCATAGAGCTTCGTCCACGACTGCAAATGCACGAGTGCACAACTGCGAGTGCGCCCTGCAAACGTGTGACTGTGACTATACGAACCTCTAGCTTCTGCCACGCTCAATTGACGAGGTATTTATGCCGGAATGATAATATCAACACATGTCCTTCTGCCAGGAGAATTAGCTCTTTGTTCTTTTGAGTCCTTGGCTAGCTAAGGTTTAACGATCTTTGAGATACAAAGTTTTAGACATGGATCCTCAAATCGTTGGTATTTAGGACTGTGCACATTCGTGCAAGACCGACATTAGTACTCTACCGTTTTTATCAGGAAATAGAATATATTTAAACAGGAATGTGCTACTCTTAACAGAGCTAATAGGAAAAGAAATATAGGTAATTATAAGAGAGAAATGTATACTTGATATTTGTAAAAGATATATCTATTTTAAAAATTAGACTTAAAAGAGCATTGATATTCAATTATTTAGATATTTCGTGAATGACGAAAGTCACCAATCTTCCCTCCCTCCACAGACAATAGAAATTAACTATCTGCGTATTTTTTTGGTATTTCTCATCGGAGAGATTTAATTGATAACTAATGAGGACCTCGTGCGCTTGTTAAACAAACACACAGTCGACAGTGGGACAGGATTTTGCTACCAAGATTATCATTAAGCAATGTTTGGCTATTACATTGTATTTCGGTACCGATGACATTTTTGGTAAAATTTGGATTGTCTACTTTCAGGAAGAAGAGAAGAATCAAGAGCGACTTCCAGAACTTGTCCAAGACAGCGTTTAACATATTGTTAAGGTAAAGATTTTGCATAATCTTAACAATAAAAGAAAGAGTGAGAGAAGGGAGGACAGGTGAAGAAAATATTTGCGTTGAGATCACAGATATACCAGAATCGATATAAATCGTGTTCAAAGCAATTATTTTAGACCATCCATACATAAACAGAATGATCAGCAAGGTAAATTGTACAATTTGTATTTGCTGTTATAATAATAATAATACTTGTAAATTGTTATTTAGAATTAATAAAACAATGCCCCACGTATCTCTTTGTTTACTCTACTTTTTATTTACTTTTTAATATATAACACTTTAGTATATATATTGAGAGTGTGCATTAATTTTAAAGGATTTTCAAGAGATGGCGTAATTATGGATGGCGTCGCGCCATAGTGTTGCTACCTTCATCTTCAAAGCATCATGTGACTTTTTTAATTTTTAGTATGTGTCATGTTTTGCGAAGTGTAAATAATTGTTTTTTTGAGCATTGAATATGTCGAATTTTGTGCCAACAAAGCGCAATTTGCAGGAAGCTTTGCATTTTTTCTTCCATTTGAACAAAAGTGCTGTTGAAACGAATGCTATCGGAAGCTTATGGTGATTATACTCCATACTCGATTTCAACTTGTGTATTGGTTTCGACGCTATAAAAAGGTGATTTGGGATGAAAGACAAGGGACAATGTCCAGGCCAGCTGAAAAAGCTTGAAGAAAGTGAAAGCTTTACTCGATCAAAACCCGAATCAAATGCAAGAAGAACTTGCAGAATTAAATGTTGATCGATCAATGATTTTCAGACATTTGAAGGCCATTGAAATGATTCAAAAGCAAGGAAATTGGGTGCGAGTTGCTGTACGAGTTGAAGCGAGTTGAGGGAAAAGTTCTATGTCTTTGAAGCAACAATTCATAGATCATTTTGCGCCTTTTGATGCAAAATGACCTATGAATTGTTGCTTCAAAGACACAGAAAAAAAAGTTTTTGTATCGTATCGCGACAGGGGGGGGGGAGGGATACGTTACGATAATCTGAAGCGCAAAAAATCTAGTGCAGGCCAGGCGAACCATCAACAGTAACCGACAAAGCCAAATATTCATGGTACCAAGCTCATGTTCTGTATTTGATGGGATCGGCTGGGTGTAATGTATTATGAGCTGCTCCAACCCAATGAAATCATCACTGGGGAATACCAACAGCAATTGATGCAATTGAGCCGAGCATTAAAGCAAAAATGGCCAGATTACACGAAAAGACACGACAAAGTGATTTTCCAACATGACAACGCTCAGCCACATGTTGCGAAATCGGTCAAGGAAAACGTTAGAAGCGCTTAACTGGGATGTCCTATCACATCCGCCGTATTCTTCAAATATTGCTCCTTTAGATTATCACTTATTTCGATCAATGATTTGTCCGAGCAGCACTTCCATTCTTAGGTACCAAAAAATGGGTTGATTCATGGATAGCTTTAAAAAATGTGTCATTCTTTCGACGTGGAATCCATCTATTACCAGAAAGATGGGGAAAAAGTGGCTAGCGATGGACAATATTTTGAATAATCAATTTGTAATTATTTTTTCACAATAAAGCCGTATTTTTACCAAAAAATCCCTTAAAATTAATGCACACTCCTAATATATACATGTATGTATATATATATTTTGTGTGTGTGTGTGTGTGTGTGTGTCGAAATAAATGTAATTATTTAACATCTTTACATCAGTTTTTCATTGTTAAGTATGGAATTAATTAGATGAATAAAGGATAAACAAATGAAGTACAAAGCGAAAAATCTGTATGAGAAAGATAATGATGTATAAATACATAATCACATAAGCTTATAAAAATATATAATTTATTACATATTACAAATAAATATATGAACTTAATAATAAACAGTCTGCTAATACTGTACATCACATCTTCTTCTGATATAAAACAGTTCGTATAACAATAGCGTATTTACTTCAAACCAATTTGCTTCGTAACCTGGATAATAAATAAAATATACATTGTTAATTTAATTAGCTTTACAATTATAATTTTTTATGTAAAATATATTTATTAAATAATATTTATTATATAATTCTTATATAACATTTTAATATTTAATAATAATATTAATTTTTACAAAATTTGGAAATTTGAATATTTTTTCGTGTGATAGCGAAATCTTTATTTGACAATAGATCGATTTACCTGTTCATACACGGTCCAAGCCATAGTGGTCATTAAAGTCCGCCTCAGCATTCTAGGAATGATACCCTTGAAATATCCTAAAATGCCATACTTTTTGTAAATGAAGAGTGTTGCATGACAGATACCATGGAATTCATTCGGATACAATTGCATCTTCGTCTTGATAACATCCGGCGGTTGCGTCACTATGGATGCTAAAATTCCAGCAAGGATTCCGCAGCTAAAGTATACCGGTGTCGACGAATTGTTTGTCGCTCCTGCAAACAGAAGAATTTGTTATTGTTCAACGAGATATCGACATACATGCTTAATGTAATCTGATTTTTTTTTTATTTAAAATTATAAGGATATCGACAAGTTATAAATAACTTCACAAAAATCATAAATAACGTAACAAAGTCATAAATAACTTCATAATTTTAATATAAAATATTTTTTAATATATCGCTTTGAAGAATACCTGTAGTGGCAGCCGCGTTTTTTAATCGAGTGTAAAACATGAGATATAAACCACTGTAAGGTGCATCTCGTAGAAGAGTAGGAACTAAACCACTTGATAAACCTTTTATTCCCTCTTGCTTATAAATCAACATAAGAGCTTCGCTAATACTGTTGTACTTATAAACGCCACTCTGCAGAATACAGAATTATATTTATATAATTGGCTCGAATTTCGTTTTGAAAAAATAAAAAAATATCGAATCCTCAGTTAGTCGAAACTTATGAAATATTTTTAGATATTGTCATGCTATTACAAAAATATATATTAATAACGTTTAGGGAAAAAACTTTTCTGAGTTTTAGAATTTTTCTTTCTTTTTCTATCATTTCTTCTGCATTTCTTTTGTAATTTAAAAATGCCATCATGTTCTTTGATACTCTCTACATTTTGTTATTATTATTATTATTTTCTGAACGTACCTCAAATCGAGTCTTTACGACGGTAATAGGAATTAGCAAGGCGCCGGACATAGATCTTGCGGTAATGCCCAAAGAAATAGCTTGCAGAGCCGTCAGGGGTTCTTCAAGATTTAAAGAATGTTTCAGCCAGTGTAGCGATGAAAAATACAAACCCACACCGGGAATTACTCTAGTTATCGACTGCAATTAACATCCATTATGTTGTCATATTAGTGTGAATAACATTCAATTTATATTAATTTTTAGAACGATATCTTACCGGTGTCATGCCCTTCCAGAGTCCGAAGATATTCTCCTTCTGAACGATGTGCGCCACCGTGCCCAGCATTCCATTTTTTGGTGATCTATTAAGTAATTATTTGAAAAAATAGAAGCTTAAGATAATAAGTTTTAAATTTAAATTCTTGTAAAAAAGAATTAAATTTTAAATTAATAAAATTAGTTGCGTCAAAAAATCAAATTTAAATTAAATAAAAGATGTAATTTTAAAAAAATCTTAAAAAATTAAATATCAAGAGACATCAAATTATTTAAATTAAGTCTTAAAAATTTTGAGCAAAAAGAAGATAAATCTGATTATATATTTAAAATAAAAGTATCGATTTACAACAATGTACTTTAATCTTACCCGACAGGAGCATTAATTCTGCTCTGAAGTCTAGTCTTCACCAAATCCAGCGGTTGAAAGAGGATTGTGGAGAATGTTCCGGAGAACGAGCCCGCCAAAAAAGACTTTAAAATCGGGTACTGCAAAATGCAACATAGAAAAACAATAAGTAAAAATTTGAATTTATTGTTTGTATAGGATAAATTATTTTACAATTCCCCTTGGAAAAATTTACTACTGTAAGTAACAACAGTGCTTTTGATACTCAAAATAAATAGTTAACCAATTTAATAACTTACAGTATTAAATTTCTTTAAGGATCGTAATCTCTATTTAATCGTCTATCTTCAATGATAGATTCTTTAACTCATATCTTAATTTCTAATCTAAATCTAAAAATAAGCCCTAATAAAAATCTAATAAAAACAGGAAACTTGATTGAAAATTGTAGACACGTGTAGACTAATCTATTGGACTTTAGGTCGAAGCTCAATCGTTGCGATTATTATAAATTATTATATCTCTCGTCGCACGAGTTCGCTCACGTGCGGCGAAAGATCTCGGCCGAATACATGATATCAATAATTATCGTTATAAAGAGTGACCCGGGGTTATCGTCGCGTGGCAAACAGCTATTTTTTTCACGAGGGGACGTTAATTTTGCACCCGAGTTTTTGTAATAGGACATCGCGTGATTTCAATACTTGATGATGTCAACATCTTGTGCTATAGGAGCATCTATTTGTTTTCTACTTTTTGCTTTAATAAATGGAGGCGAACAGTTTTGTCAGAACTCTGAACTCCTCTTAACGTAACTTTGTCATCACGCACGTATCGAACGATATAATTTAATAAATCGTTTAATGATTTATCGATTGCCTTTTGAACTCCTTCGCGGGAGATCTGTGAGTTGTTTTATCTCTTTATTAATAATTTTTCTTTTTAGTAAATTATTTCTACGAATGTTACGTTATAAAATTATATTTCAATTGTACGAATAGAAGAGAATAATCATTTCTGAGAAGTGTTTTAATGTGCTGTGCAACGATAGAGCTTTCCTTAATTCATTGCAAAAATCTTAAGACATATATTTGCCTAAAGATATATAGTGGATATAAAAAAAAGTATTTGCATATCTTATCTTCTTGTGGGATAATTTTATAAAAGAAGATTCTAAAACATTTCCACTACATAGAATACAAATGAAAAAAAAAAATTTTTTTTTTTTTCATTTATATTCCATGTAGAACACATATATGTATACGTATAGAAATCATAATAAAGGTTAAGTAAGAATATATTTTATTATTTATTTTATTAGTAAAAAATAAATTCATGATGACGTCTTATCATCTATCATTCTATCATTTTATGTTCTACCTGGCATATTGTGTAAAATATTTCGTAATAACAATAGTATTTGTATCAAGTCTCAAAAGGAACAAATATTTGTACAAATATTTTTTACTCATGTAGGTAATATTTATTTAAATACGTATGTGAAATAAATTCGAGATATAAATTTACGAATTCTAAGCAGAAGCGCAAGACTTCCATAAATCAATTTTCAATAAAAATTAATTTGAGAGAATACTTACAGTTCCCAGAGCTTCCATGATTGTATAATTTGAAAACTTATATTCACTACCGAATATTTGTTATAATCAAATTTCACGATCCAAAAGCTATATAAGTATATTCAAGTATTCACAAAATTATAATCGAAATAAAAAAAAATACTAAAAATTCCAGTTTAGATCTAATCTGTTAATCAATGTAATCTATTAATCATTTATATACTCGGTTATTAAATTCAATCAATTTTTACTTGTTTTATAAGTAATGACAAACACGATTGTTTACTTGAAAGATGAAAAAATTTTCCTTTCTGTAAGGTCTCTTTGTAATGCTGATGCGATACTGACTCACGTTTGAAACGTGCATCGGCTATACATACATCCCCGTTTATCTTTGTTTCTCCACTGTCGAGGTCAATAGGGTGACCCTGCATATCGGGGCATGCTCGTGCCAGATAAAGTTTCCAGGCTTATCAGTCGACGAAACGTGATTTAAACGTGACTTCATTCGAAAACGTGAGATGCACTTTATACTGATGTAGATCACCCCTCATCAGACGACCCTGTGTTTTTGTTCTTCCAAGCAAAAACGGTCTGATTCACTCCTCGTTGAAGTTTTGCAGTGTTTATGGAGAAATATGTGGGATGATCGAATATGTTTTTTTTCACTGAATTCATCTGCGTCTGTAAATCATAGAATAATTAATATTTGTAATCTTTAAAACAATGAAAAAAAAAAATATAGCTCTAAAAAGTCACAAAATTATAAAATAAAATAAAATAACAGAAGTAGATTATGTGAAAAAGATTCTTGTAAATGTTTGGATACATCTGCATCTTCAACTGAAATTGTGATTGCCTTCAAATTATGAGACAAAATTAACGTTTTGAATGCATTTTTCTATGAGACATTTCTTTCAAAAGTATATTCTAAATGAATCAAAAGGAAATTAAAATTGCTAAATACATCTATGATCTTTCGTTTTATCAAGAGTTATCTTTGAAGGAATTAAAACAATTTTTCATGCAATTTATTTGTGAATTAATTTCATCAAAATTACAAAAAAAAGCAATCGACTAATAATATGTTCAAGTAATATGTTCAAACTTATTATTTTTATAATAAAAATATCAGAGTTGATAAAACAATATCAGAATAACAGATGAGACCAACGGAAGCCAACATATAGTCAGAATATTTAGGAAGTTCGAATGATGATTGTGAAAAAACAATCCTTATTGCGTTATTATTTAATCATGAATACTTGTCTTCTAAAGATCAAGGAGTTAATCTTGAAAATATATCTTGAAAATTACAAAAGTTAGCAAATTTACAAGTGACTAATAAAATGATTAATGTTTTGAAGAATTTGCTTACTTTTATAATTTTTATTTCATTTTAAGATACACAATTGAAACAGTGAACTTAAGCTGAATTACATAATATTATAAATTAAATTGACCAGCAATTTAATAATACTGATGCTAATGAGCATCTTTAAAACACCTGACTGAGATATTTTTCACAATAAATTCGTTATAATATTGTAACATTTGAGTAGATAGGTGAAGTGTGGTCACAGCATCTCAGGTAATTTTCTTTAAAACCGTTCTAAAAAAGGAAAATAAAAAATATTGAGAAATGCTAAGAAATCTTAAAGTTCACATTATTTTTATACATGCATCTATTTCGTAAAAAGACGAATTAACTAACGTAAATTTAATTTAATATTTATATAATAGTAATTAGTAAAAAATATAAACAGAATTAAAGTTTTTATGTATCGCCTAACTTCTCATCAAATAAGAATGGAAATGAATTCAGATTTTCAGAAATATTGATTCACGAATGTTAAAATGAATGCTTTTCAATCCTAAATGCATTTTTATTCATTTATAGGAATTGGAGCATATCTCTATGCCTTTCAATCTAAAAATAATATTAACTTTTTCTGTGCAAAAACACACAATTGTGAATACTGTTCAATTCAAAAGTTTGAATAGGAAATGCAGTTTTTCAATTCAATTGCATCTAATTGAATCTAATTGAATCCAATTAAATCCAAAAAAAATATTCGCTATTTAAAATACGCATTCGGATAGAAAAAAATTCAATTCATTCTCGTTTGCTGGGTTATAAATTAATTAACCTATTGTTAGATATTCTGTTCTTTTTAGCTGAACTTTTTTTTCTCTCAACATTTGCATGAGAGAAGAAAAGAGAAGATGAATCATGCAAAGAAGGATAAATTTCTTTTTGTACAAAATATAAGAAATAAGTGCAACTTTTAGGTTCTGATTTCGCGTTACAAATTTTTCTGTAAATACTTCTCATAATTATGTAATCTTCTAAAAGTAAATGGAACATTTAAGAGGTCTTTTTAGTCTCGACGTCTAAGAGCAAATATACTGCAAATGATTGATTTCTAATATGAGTCTGATCATTTTTTCGCAGGAAATCGAGTTCAACTTTTGATGGCGATCACAATTAAAACGAGCAGATCCACATCTACGTCCAGATCTATCTGGACCGTCTAAAAAGATGATTGATGATCGTTTTGTCAATCATGAATACTTGCTCATCGACGAAATTCCATCTGCGTCCAGTCAATGAAGCACGAAATGACGAAAATGACGAGCAAGATTCACGAGGTCGCAGAAGATCATCGCCGGGAATAATATGCAGTTATCGCGCACGATCGCGCCACGATTGTTGCGTTTCCACTTGATTTGGATCGCGGCTGACGTAGATAACCTATTTGTTCTGAAATCGCTTATCGCTGAGCAAACAAGATTGATGCGATCCGCCATGACCCTCGTAAATCACTTCTGTTTAAATCCACGCGATCGTCCTATCTTTTTCAATCTTTTCTTTCGATTTGCTTCGATTCTCCGAATTGTACTTTCCGACACTTTCTGCATCGCAGATGACACGATGCTTTTTTTTTTCTAAGCTGATCTCAGTTCCCAGCTGTCCCTCGCGAATGAATGGATTCATTTCGATCAATTCCAATTGCAACAGGTGGAAAAAGATCAATCGAAAACAGGTATAGGGATTTATTTGCAAAGCAAGAAAAGATAATCCAATCTCGAATCTGGAATAAAGGATATTAAGGCGTTCTGTATTGCAAACAATTAAATTTTCTGTATTATATATAGAAATAATTGCTATATAAATACCAATATTACCAAAAATTTTATTAGATTTATTATATTCGACAATAAAATTGATATATCGCATCTAATGCGCTTTTAAAATGATTCTTATACTTGATGCTTTTAAAATGATAAAAAAAGAAGAAATTATACTTATATCTCTTTGTTTATATATTTTTGGATAAATGGATATATCGATAAAAGCGTATTTATAAAAAATTTGCTTTATTTTATGTAAAAAAATTTTTATATTCTTAATTGAATATATAATTTATTATACCCATTTTCACCAATGTAGTAGATTAATTTTAATCTCTGTTCAACTTATACTGTTCATTTACTTTTTCTAAGAATTTTAAATTGAAAACGTTTTAGCAACTTAAAAATAAACTTTAAAAATAAACTGAAAAAATTGTCGCATACTGAAACTTTTTCTGAAAATTTTCTGTACGAATTGGGACACTTTTCAGAAATATTAAGACAGTCTACATTTTTTCTTACAATTTTTCGTTTATATGAGTTTTAATAGAATATTCTAACAATAAGATTTTTCATGATTTAAAAATTCTGAAAAAATTATTCTTTTGTTTATCTGTATTTTTGAATAATCGGACGTTGATAAAACAGTGCATCCATGAATCTTGTGGAGTTCGAAGCGGTAGACGCCACTGTTGGAGTCTGGACAGTTCCACAGTACAAATGGACGCGAGGAAAACGGACGTGATAAGACCATTAAGGGACTGCTCTATCATCCATACGGCGACGAGATGATCGTGGCTGCGAACGCGATTTTACCTCGACCGAGAATACGTGAAACTTGCAGCTAGGATAATTAATCCTCGCCATGAACGCGTGGCTTGCTATCGCTTGCTTCCTCTGCGGCTTTTTTTCTTGTAATGGTAAGTGGCATCGATGCTCAATCCGTCACGATCTTATCATTCTTCCTCTTCTAAATGAATATCTTTGAGATTAACTCTTTTTTGTCTTCTTTTTTGATCTTTCTCTTTCCTTTTTTCTCGATTTTATATTTTTGTGCTGCCTGTGCACAGTTTTCCATGTTTGTTTTGCTTGCTATTTATGTATGTATGTATGTATGTATGTCGTTGTGTGTGTGTGTGTGTATGTTTATTATGGCTGCGGTTCGCTTTCCCGCTCACACGCTTGTGAGCATCAATTATCTTTGTTTAATATTTACTAAACAACAAGGATGAAACGACACTTAAAGCGTTGTGAACGCCAAAGCGAATCGTCTGTGTTTTCATCTTTTTTTTTTAAGTATAATAATTAACGAAATAAAGTAAATATTAAAGATCGAAAATTAAGTCAGTCTTCCCTACTAAAAAAATCACGTCACACAGTCGCATGATGAAATTGTGTAATTAAGACATGTAAATCACGTAACGGAATATTCCAAATTAGTGATATTAAAATTATATATTTTGAAAAATCACATGATGATATGTTCTTTTTTTTTCTATTTCTATCATTCAATTCTTTAAAATTCGATAACTATAAAATCACATGTTGGATGAAATTATTTCTAATATCATATGATTTTTCAAATTACATCGTTTTGAAAAAAGCATGTGATTTGGAACAATCCATTACATGATTCACATGATTTCATCATCTAACGTTGTGACATGATTTTTTTCAGTAGGGTTTTTTAAGACTGGCTCAATTTTTACTTCTTAATGTAAGATTCCACTCTAAAGAATGTAAAGAATTGATAGTTTAGCGATGAGAACATTAAATTCAAGCCCAAGATTAAGTCAAAATTGAGCCAATTATTCTTAAACTAAATATTATATTGATATTTTTATTAATTTTTTAGGCTCGCCTCTACTTCTATTTGGCACTCATAAGGACATCAGGGTGACCAATATATCTCGCAGCAACAAGATCAACATCATCATCAAGGACTTGTCAGAAGGTGCGTCGCTGGACTTCTTCTATGAGCGTGAGCTAATTTGTTGGTCCGACAGCAGTTTGGAGATGATACAGTGCATTCGTTATAATGGCACGCATACTGGCGAGAAGATAACAGTAGTGAACTCCAGTTTGATATCGCCCGATGGTCTTGCTTGCGACTGGTTTACGGATAAACTGTACTGGACGGATGGCGAGAAGAACCGGATTGAGGTGACCAGCATCGACGGCCGTAACAGGAAGGTTCTCTTCTGGAATGACATTTATCAGCCGCGTGCAATCGCCTTGGCGCCCATGGAAGGATACCTATTTTGGACCGATTGGGGCGACGTACCTAAGATTGAACGCGCCTCGATGGATGGTGATCCGAATACGCGCGAGATTATTGTCTCTGACGACATATTCTGGCCGAACGGCTTGACGATTGATTATGAAAATAGACTCGTCTACTGGGCGGATGGTAGACTACACTTCATTGCTGTAATGGATTATCATGGTGGTAATAGACGCAGATTGATCAATCGCGATCTGGACTATCCATTTGCCATAACGTTTTTTGACAATCGGCTTTATTGGACCGACTGGAAGACTTGGTGCATCCATTCGTATGACATAAACCAGCCACAATCACATCCACGTGAATTATTTCACGGCGAATATATACCTGGTAGTAAATATATTGTGTATTCAATAACAACTTGAGCAAATATTGATTAAATATTGATTAATGTTTTATATTTGATCTTTAGATCAAAGGCCAATTATATTCTTAACGTTTATCTTTAAATCTAGAAAAATTATATAGTGTACTTTATTTTCTCTAGATCACTAGATTATATATATTTAAAATCTATACGATATTTATTATTTATGTTTATTATTATATTTTATCTTTTTATATAATAATTTATTAATTCTTCATATAAAATTTAAAGATGTGTGAATTATTCGAATACTGCTTGAATTAAGTGAGATTGAATTTGAGATTGTATTTGAATCTCTTTGAAAAATTTAGAAAATCTTGATTTGCACATCTAATAAAATTAATATGATTTATTTTATTTGATATTTAACATTTATTAATTTTTATTAAATATCGTTTTCAGGTGATATTGAAGTCTGGGATGCAAGGAGGCAACCGAGCGGCAATAATCCTTGCAAGCGAAACAATGGCAATTGTTCTCATCTGTGCCTTCTGAGCTCGAAGGAACCTGGTTACAGTTGCGCCTGTCCCACGGGTGTCAAACTGATTGACAAACATACATGCGCCAATAGACCGGAACAATTGTTGCTAATCGTCCAACGAACTGAAATCTGCCGGATATCCTTAGACTCGCCTGATTATACAAATTTCGTGTTGCCGCTTACCGGCATTAAACATGCAATTGCAATTGACTTCGATCCAGTGGAAGAGCTGCTATATTGGACTGATGAACAAACAACTGCCATTAGGCGAGCTCCTCTCGATGGAATGAGTCAACAGAATGTGATTTCTACGGAGGTATGTAATTATTTCTCTTTTTCTTTCTCGTTTAATGTTTGCATTGGTCTTGAAAATGTTATTTATAACAAAAATATAATATCTTTCAATGCAGCAATGGCTCAAGTCTTAAATTTTGATTTAATCGAATTAAAATTATATGAATTGTCGTTGCAAAAGTAAACCAGTATTTTTTTATATATCAGATTTATAAATAGTTGCCAAAAAATCTTTTATAAAATGTTCAAAAAAGTTTGTAACAAACATAGCTTTTACATATTTTTCAAAAACAAGAATTTAAATTGTAAAATAAGGCTTTATGAATAAAACAATTTTAATATTGAAGAGTATAAAACTTTTTTAATTTTATAAGAACACATTTAGGTGACGACATCGTCACACTATTCAAACATTGTATGAAGATTATGAAAATTCGGCGTCAAATTAGATTGAGGATTTATTTCCTGAATTTGTGTATTAAAAGAAAATTGACTCCTCAATTATCCTATATGATTTGATAAAAAACAAACTTAGTTTTTACCATTATTCAAATAGACATAAATTTGAAAAGATTAAATTCAATTTCATTATAAAGACTTTAAGATTAGAACTCCGTGATTATTACAAACAATTAGAAATCATTAGATCGGATACTTTCACAATTTGGAAAGTGTCTAACTTGCTACTTATCTCGGTGGAGACAGCGTTCTTCAGATGTCAAGATAACAAATTGAATCAGATATGGTTTCGATAAAAAGAAGATTGAAAATAAAATCCCTTGCTCATTAAAAAAAGAAATAAACATATTAAACAGAGAATCAAATCGATCGAAATACTTCATAATAACATCGGGGATGGCAACGGGAATTTTATCTTCTTCATTTGAGTCTATGAAGATTGTTCAAATTTCCTCAAATAACATTATTTCAAACGATAATGAAATAGTGAATAAAATTCTCGTTAATCCAGATAAGTTTGGTGACAGTCTAATGAATAGCATCCACAACCAATGGTTCATTAATTTGTGTAATAATGAAATTCCAAAGGAAGTAAGGATGTGTTACAATTGGGACATTGTTATAATTTACCGAAACACAAGCAATAATGGAAAAGTTGTCTAGAGTTTGTCAAGTGTATTGAGAATAACATTTTCAAGTTAAATGATATTAGCAATTCCATTAGAAATGAATCTATAAGAAAATTACAGAGAATAAAATAACCGTATGGAATTATGTGAATGACAATGACAAAATGATAAAAAAATGGCTTCCATCAATGGAATCATTTATTAATAATCACTCAGAGATTCTCTTCACAAGAGCGGACAAAGGAAATACTATGATTGTTCTTGATAGAAATGATTACAATTTGAAGATAGAGAAGATGTTGTCGGACTTGGACATGAATTAATCAATAAAAAACTATTAATAAATTGACATTTGGGGCACGCAGCATCCTTTCCATTTCTTTTGAGTGGAAGAACAAGGAATATATTGATGAACATACATATAGTAAATTGTTGGTGACGGATGGAATCTTGCCATGTGCATATAGATTACCAAAGATACATAAACATAACGTTCCTCTTAGAATCATAGTGTCATGCATTAACCGTCCGTTGTATCATATTGCTTCATACTTATACAACATCATCAAGAAAAGTATCCCTTCTCATTTTAGTAGTATCGAAAATAATTATCGTACACACAATCATGGATTACCTTTAGATCCAAATTATACTCTAAACTCTTTAGATGTAATGTCATTATTCACGAACATTAAATCTAGCTATTGACAGTATAAAAAGAAGATGGAATAACATTTCAAATTCCACAAAGATACCTATGAAGCAATTTATAACGGTATCACTGGTGATAAATTCCACATTTTTCACTTTTAATAATAAAATTTATAAACAAATCTTACTCCTATGGGTTCCCCATTGTCATTCATACTTGCAGATGGTATTACAGGATTTAGAGGAGACGATTTTCAAACGAATTCCCAGCCTACCATTTTATTTTCGATATGTAGATGACATTTTGTTTACAGCACACAAAAATGATGTACAGGTAATCTTATTAGAATTCAATTCATACCATCCTAGAATACATACAATTCACTTTGGAGACGGATGGGAATGATGGTATTAATTTTTTAGATAAAGTGATGATCGATGACGAGTAGAATTAAGTTTGATATTTATTAGAAAACCCACTAATTCATGATGGAGGTATTTAAGTTTTCATTCCAACCATCCAATGGAGTACAAAAGAGGTGTCATCATAAGCCTGTTTGATAAAATTTTGATTTTGAATTTGACACAAAAGATACAGAGTCATAATTAATACACTATTACAAAACGGTTATCCGTTATATTTCATTTTTTTCCACAATTAATAACAGAATCAATAATTACTCTTACAGACAATCATTTGATAAAACAAGCGATGATATAATAACGATGAATTGAATTTAAAAAGATATTTCACAATTCCTTATTTCAATTATAAAATCTCAGAAAGTTTTAGAAATATTACAAAAAAATATGATTTAAATTAAATTAGTATTTAAATTAACCGATTAACTCTCTGAGAGATTTATTAAGACGGGTAAAGATGTTTTAGATTTCAACTCTCGATGTGATGTTATATATAAAAAATCAACTGCAATTGTGAAGCATCATACGTGGGTCAAACGAAAAGAAAATTGAAAATTAAAACTAAAGAACATGCAGATGTTAAGAAAAAGAGTGGGGTCATCTCTGAACATAAGTTAGAAAATAATCATAATTTTAAATTGGATGAAGTGGAAATTTTAAATATAGAATCATCATATTATAAAAGATTGCTTATCGGAAATGATCTACATTGAGAAACAGGCTTATGGAATAAATAATGTGATACCGACAAATTATCAGCTATTTATTTCTCTATCTTTGATATCATACCCTCTTCCTTAGTCACACTCATGTAATAAAGCTAGTATTCAACCAACATCTATCGAAATTGATTGCTGAAATATTGTCATCGTTCATCAAAAAATTTGTACAATAGGATGAGAATGGTCGTAGGTAATTATATTTTGATTTACATAATGAGTATTGGAGATTACTGATTAGAATCCATATGTTGACAGAGTAATTATCTTAATTCACTTTGTCTGAATTAATAATTTTATAATTTTATTTTTGACATGAATTGAAATTAAATTGCTAGAGGTTAGACAAAGATTGATAGTAACTTAATGTGATTACAGTTAATTATAGAAATTGGGACTCTCATGCAGGATGATCATCTCACACGTTTATATCAACTATTAACAATTGAAATAAAGACATATCCAGCAGTGAATTCACAAGTATTAACGAAAGTTGGAAAGAAGGTTAAAATTTCAGATTAAAACAATGTGATCAAGCAGCGCTAAGTTAAATCTGACTAATTTAGAAAAAATGTAAAATGTTTACAAAAATTTATATTATCGTCATTCCTCATATGTATAATTGAATCACACTGAAAATAACATGATAAATGTATCGAAATGTTTGTAAACAATTTGATTCAATTTCGAAAGATTATATAAGATTATATAAATTCGCAAAAATCCAGCGTTGGCTTTTTATGCTCTTCAATATTAAAATTGTTCCAAAAAATTTTTAAAGGATATAAAAGTACTGAAATATTATAAGAATTCTTTTATTAAAAAGAAAATAAATCTTTGAATTTTCGTTTATTTGAAAATATCTTTTAAAATATGTTTTAAATTTTTTAAATTTTTGAATTTTTTACAGTTCTGTTTTTATCTAATTATCTTCTGTTTACATCTGTTTCAACAGAACTAACAAGAATGCATGCTGAAATTACACAAATTTTTTGGCGAAATTGTTAATATTACAGATAGCTTGAAGAGACTTTTAGAGAGGTGGCAAAGAAGCCATTATATTTTTGCATTATATACTGGAATTGCTATAATTCTATCTTTTGATTGCAGGTGGCGAATCCAGATGGTATTGCGATAGACTGGATCGCTCGCAATCTTTATTGGACCGATACCGGGACCGATCGGATTGAAGTGGCGCGACTAGATGGGAAATATCGGCGTGTGTTGGTGAATGAAGATCTATTTGAACCACGAGCGATTGCGCTCGCACCTGAGCACGGTTGGATGTTCTGGACCGATTGGAGTGAAAAGCGGCCAAAAATTGAGCGCAGTAATCTGGACGGCAGCGAGCGTATATTGCTGATCACCAAGGACATTGTCTGGCCAAATGGCATCGCCTTGGATCTCGAGCGCAATAAGATCTATTGGTGCGACGCGAAGACCGACAAAATCGAGGTGTCTAATATGGATGGTACTGATCGGCGTGAAGTTATCACCGATAATCTGCCACATCTATTCGGTCTCACTTTATTAGGTGATTATTTATATTGGACCGATTGGCAGCGTCGCAGCATCGATCGAGCGCACAAGTTCACCGGTGGCGAACGTGAAGTCATTGTTGACCAGGTACCCAATGTAATGGGGATTAAGGCCATACATCTTGGCAAAATGAACGCCAGTAATTCTCCGTGCGCCCGCGACAATGGTGGATGTAGCCATCTCTGTTTTAACAGACCCAACAACAGGTGTATATTAAATTATTCGAATATTTTTTTGTAAGATTTGCTGAAATCGTTGCGGATAGATTGAAAATTGATTCTTATAGAAATAGAATCTTATAGAAATATTAAATAGAAATTTAATATTGAAAAGAAATAATTAACTACTTTCTTTGTTGTTTAATGCTTAATATTCAAAAGTATTATATTAAATAATTTTTAATATTGAAATTAGATTTCTGTAAGGAGAGACTTTTATTAAAGTAGAAAAGAGCAAAGAATCATACTTTTCACATCACACTATATGTTGAAGTAAATTAATTTTTCTAAGGAAGATTAAAGTAACGAATATATAAATTGAATGACAATTTGTTGACGAAAAATTGTAATATAAAATCGAAAATATTCAGGTATGTCTGCGCTTGTCAGATGGGTTACGAATTGACAAAGGATAAGCGCACGTGTGTTGTGCCGGAAGCATTCCTATTATTTTCTAGGAGGGAAAATCTTGGTCGAATTAGTATTGAGAACATTAACAATGATAATATCATACCTGTCACTGGTATCAAAGACGCTAGGTTAGTATAACTGCAACATTAAAGTGAATGTTAAAATAAGATTAGATTAAAACATATTAAAAATGTTTATTAAACTTTTCGAAAAATTATAAGAACGATGTTTACATATAAAAAAAATAGAAGATATTTTTTTTACTAGAAGTTTTATGCCTAATTTACTTTTTTCTTCAAAAAGGATTTCTTGAAGTGGTTATGGTTTTTTTTAATTTTGCTATTTATATCAAGATTTAATTCAAGAGACAAGCTATTTTATTTCACACTTAACTGTATTTTTTGATAAATATACGTATTGTATTTTTTTGCTCTTTCTAGCGCTATAGATTTCGACTTGTCCGAGAATCGCATTTATTGGACAGATGTTAAGCTAAAAACCATCACACGTGTTTTTATAAATGGATCAGATATTGAAAAAATAGTCGATCTCGGCCTAGAATCGCCAGAAGGTATTGCGTTTGATTGGATCGCGCACAATCTCTATTGGAGTGATACCATCACGCGCAGAATAGAAATGATAAGAATAGAAGGAGGCAGCAGGAAAATACTTTTATGGCAAAATCTTCTCGAGCCCAAGAATGTGGCTGTGGATCCTGAGAGAGGGTGTGTTTTCTATTCTATACTAGCTATTATCTTTAAATTACCTTTAAATAGTTCCATAGCTTGGTTTCTATTTATATTTCTATTTATATATTTTCGTTTTGTTCTCCATTGAAATTTAAATTAATTTAAAAAATATTTATTTTTTAAATGAATAAAGTTAACAAACATGGCAAAAAGATGACAGAGAAAGGTCTAAAAGATATCTTTCTTTAGATATATAATTGTGGTAACGAAATGAAAAATATAATTAAAAATAATTATATGAGAATATTTTTGATATAAAGATTAGTTGGCATCTTATTAAACAAATGTGTTAAATCTTGTTTAATGTTTGTTTAATATATTTGTCTGTTTTCTAGCCATTTATACTGGGCTGAATGGGGCAACACTGGCAGTATCGACAGAGCTTTTCTGGATGGCACACAGCGGCAAGTGATTGTTTCGCACATCGGCCGAGCGAACGGTCTGACGATTGACCATGTGGGGCGCAAATTGTATTGGGCCGACATCTCTACACCCGCGATCAATTGTTACGATCTATTGACACAACGAGGGGATGTCATTATTTCGCGTCACATAGTCTATCCGTTCAGTGTTACGCAGTATCGGGACTTTATTTATTGGGCGGATTGGAACACAGGCGACATTGAAAGAGCGGACAAGATTACTGGAGCGAATCGTACCAAAATCCACACTAATCTGGCGTCGGTGACGGATTTGAAAGTGTTTCACGCATCGCGACAGTCTGGTTCGAACCCATGCGCTATTGCGAACGGCAATTGCAGCCACCTTTGCATCGCTTTACCGGATTCGAACGACGGTGCGTCCGTCATTCACAAATGCGCCTGTCCCACGCATTATAATCTGGCGCGGGACAATCGGACTTGCATGGCGCCACGACATTTCATGATCTACAGTCAGCGCACTGCGATTGTACGTTATTTACCTGATCAGACGGATGACTGTGCGGATGTAACGTTGCGTGTACAGGGTTTAAAAAACGTTCGCGCGATCGAGTTCGATCCAGTGACGCAGCATGTCTACTGGATTGATGGTCGCGTGACAATTCGTCGTGCCTTGGAGAACCAAACGCAGCAGCAACAGCACAGCAGCACAGTTGTGGTGTCCATCGGAAATGGCCATTTGTTTGATCTTGCGCTGGATCCGCTTGGACGGCTGCTCTTCTGGACATGTTCGACAAACGATGCGCTCAACGTTACGCGACTGGATAATGGTTCGGCTCTCGGCATCGTGGTGAAAGGTGACGGTGAGAAGCCACGTCACATAGCGATCTACTCGCAGCAGCGATTACTTTTTTGGACGGATATAGGGAAGAAGCGGGTGGTACGCAGCAAAATGGATGGCAAGGAGCGCCATGTGATTGCCAGCGATTTACTGGAACAGCCCACCGGCTTAACAGTAGACACCATGACGTATGTCGTCTACTGGGCATACAGCAAACACATTGAATGCTCCAACTTCGAGGGTAGCGATCGTAAGCTCTTGACTTCCACGCAGGGCTCAGCACTGCATCTAGCAGTCCTTTTCAATTATCTCTATTGGTACGATCGCGATGCACAGGTGAGTAACAATATTTTATTGTTCCATTAAGATATTTATCATATCTTATATAGAAAAATTTGAGATTAGGATAGTATGATAATCCATATGTATATTTATCTCATTGTACCTTACTAGGTAATTGAACGGGTAAATAAAACATTTGATGGAAACACTAGGCGAGGCACGCAGGTAACGACAGGTCGCACATCTTTCACGGATCTTATTGCGATCAACATGCCTGAGGATTTGCTCATGGAGACACATGTGTGCAGCCCATTCAACGATTACGGTGGTTGCTCGCACTTCTGCGTCGGCACCAATACTATTGCCGATGAGGCTACTGCAACATTGCCCCGTTGCTCATGTCCGAAGTCGTTGGTTCTATCCGACGATGGTCGGACTTGTCGCGCGGCGCCTGTCTGCGGAAACGATCATTTCACATGTGCCGCTCCTAACGCGGCTGTGAGTAAGGATTGTATACCAGCCACGTGGAAGTGTGATGGCCAAACCGATTGTTCAGATGGCAGTGACGAGCTGGGATGTCCTACTTGCTCCCGCGATCAATTCAGATGTCAGAATCACTGTATCGGTAAGCGCGATTTCTCTTTTTTTGTTATAAATTAAAAATATCAATATACGAATATAAAGCAATAAAATAATTATATGTTATGTGTCTGTTTCTGCAGAATTGTCTTTAGTATGCGACGGGACTCAGCAATGTCCGGATGGTTCAGATGAGGCGCAATGTTGTGAGATCGGACAGTTCCAGTGCGTCGGAAATGGTGTTTGCATTTCCGGGACATCATTGTGCGACGGTTGGGACGATTGCGCCGATGGCAGTGACGAAGTACCGCCAGCTTGCATGAGCCCACACAATCCTCATCGCCAGAACGCTGGACCTGGCATCAATGAATCTGGCAAGACGACTTACATTATCATCATTCTGGCAGTGGTATTTGTGGTTGGAACAAGTATTTTAAGCTACTACTACTGCCGTAAAAAGTAAAGATATTTACTGTATTTATTAAATAATAAAAAATCATACGTCTCTTTGGATTAATTTTTATTCAAAATTCAGTTTATTAATATATTTTTTTATTTAGAAAAGTTGTTTAAATTTTCCTTAAAAAATTCAGTTATATTTTAAATAGATTCTCTTAAATATAGAAAATAACATAAGGGAAAGAATCTTTTGTATCAAGCAAGAAAATATTTATTGTTTTGTTATATGTTCTGTTATAGGTTTACCGGAAACGAAGGCCTGCCTGATATACTACATGATTCGGCGGGAGATCCACTGTCGCCGAAACCTAGTAACAATCGAATGGTGAAGCCGATGTTTGTTTCGCAGAAGAACAATAGGAAGGATGGGGGAGGAAGTGGAGGCATTAAAATCGGGATGGAAGCCGTAAGGATGTCCATGTTGAACGGAAGTAGTCTGGGCTCTAGTTATGATCGTAGTCACATAACAGGTAATGTATCTGTTTTTATTACTGTAAGCTCTTCTATTAGAACGGAATCTTAAAATCATGTCATATATCAAGATTTGAGATTTAAAGAAAAAGATCATATAAGCTTAAATAAATAAATAAATAAATTAGCTTAAAAGAAAAAATATTTTTGTATATATTCATTATTTTTATCTTTACTTTTATATTAGAATATTCTTCTTGAGATTTTCACGGGTGCTTTCTGTATAAAGATGTGTTTCGCGAGTTTTCTCCGTGTCCAGATTCATTCTTGGAATGCCAACGTTTCATGAACCTTGCAATCCACATCAAGGCGAAGAGCAGCCTGATACTGAGTTGCTCCAGGCCGTTCCTTTTATATTACACTGCTTGTTGAAGTGATAATAGAGGGGGGGGGGCAAAATAAGTGTCCTTATCAGCCAATAGAGTCAACCATCTACCGACTCCCATCAGAACAAGCAGATAATATCCGCAAACAGATAACCAATATCCTTTCCAAAGCCAAACCCCCTCCATCAAACATCACTGGACATAGAGAAAATCGCGAAACACATAATCTTTATTAGAATATTTTTTTACACTTAGGAAAATTTTCATGTGTAAGAGGCTGAACAATATTCATATTATCATTTGCTGTGACATAAATTGTCATTCAGATTTTACAATTTTTATATTCTATTCTGTCAGGTGCGTCAAGTTCTACCAGAGGAAGCTCTGCAGGTGAATATCCTCAGGAAACTTTGAATCCGCCGCCGAGTCCAGCGACGATCGTTAGCTCAACACGTTGTTCCAGTAGCAATGCATCCCGGTATAAACCATATCGGCATTACAGGAGCATTAATCAACCGCCACCACCTACTCCATGTAGCACCGATGTTTGCGATGAGTCAGACAGCAATTATCCAGCACGCTATCGTTACGAAAGTGAACCATTTCCACCGCCGCCCACTCCACGTTCTGTCTATCATAGCGACGCAGCGATCAGTTGCCCACCGTCCCCGAGTTCCAGATCGTCCACATATTTTAGTCCCTTACCACCACCACCGTCGCCGGTGCCTTAAGAAGAATCCGGAAATAGAGACATATAATATAACGCTCCGGTACCTCTACTTTTGCATTTATCTTATTTCAATATTCCTTTATCGCGACTGTAGTCGTTGATATAAATCTTATAATTACTAATTATGACTGAATCGATTTTTATGCACCATTATGCATAAAAGTTTTCAATGAAAGTGCTCAGATAGATAATAATTGAGAATTCAATGATAATTTTTACGAAACGATATAAAAAAAATATGACAAAAATATATATATTAGCTTTTAAAGCAATGGATTTCTGTCATATAGCGAATTTAAATGCATTAATGCACTGGTGCATATTAAGTCGTATCAATACTTGCAATAGATTTATATCTGCAATGTGTGAACAGTATTCTACAATATCATATCGAACATTTAAGCGCAACGTAATTTTGCCTCGAACATTTGTTAGGTTTAAATATTCAATATGGCTACATAGTATCGCATCGAGTGTTACGCGATGTAACTCCAATGTTGTAATGGATATTACGCGACGGTATTGCAGTTACGATGTTTTGCAAGTGGACACGGCTTTAAAGACTGTTGGTTATAAAAACGTATATATAATAAACGTATACATGATTGAATTTAGATGCCCGACATGAGTTATTGTATTATTTAGTAGAATGCATTGGAGCATTTTATTCATAAAGCGCTTATTTATGTTTTATATCTATATATATATATATATATATATATATTTTTTTTATACATTTATATTGTCTATCACTTATTATATTATTTATAAAAGAATAGTGCTATATTTTTTTTTTGTATTCTCCCCTCAAAGAAT
>Ga0157364_1000020_pt1 | contig 48528 bp, 24 predicted proteins | sample AttsexASBM2_FD_111476 | JGI IMG/M metagenome (GOLD analysis project Ga0157364, IMG submission 111476) | Fungus gardens microbial communities from leaf cutter ant in Ribeirão Preto, State of São Paulo, Brazil - Atta sexdens ASBM2 | ecosystem: Host-associated > Fungi > Mycelium > Unclassified ...
ACTCTAGACTCTATCACATGACTTCCAGATCACGTGCCTATCTCCTATCTCTCTTCCATTGTAGACTAATAATTAACTACTGTCCTAACCCTAACCCTAGTCCGAAGTCTGTCCACACTCTTGTACTATAACAGTAAAATATTGTGAAATTCCTAGCTATTTGTTACTTCAGTTTGTATATGTACAGAGGTTATTTGGTAATAACAGAAATATACTATAATATTATTCTCTAGAGAACTATAAAGAAAGCAATGTTATCTACTTGCAAAAGGAATAGGAATACTAAAACTATACTAAAAAGCAATATCATTTACTTATAAAATACTAGTTATAAGAAATGGACACTTAAAAACACAATCAGTATACAATTGTTTGAACAGTAAAATAAGGTATGAATATAACTGATTGAAAGCTAAAGGAGTTAGAAATGCATTTAAAAGTAGAAAAAACTGGTAGAAATGCTAGAAAAGGAAAGAATTGGCACTTATGAGCAGGAAAAGAATATTAGACTGATTTTAAGTTGTAAATAGAGAGAGAACTATGTGCTCTTGAAATTTTAGAAGTTTTTCTTATAGTTTTGATCTTTATTCTCTATTTCCATTCTCTATATTTTGAGACTAATATATAAGCTATGAGTAGAGAAAAGTGAGAAAGAAAACTCTATTTGAATTTTCTCACTTATAAGTGGTTTAATTACTATTTCTTGAGTAAGTATTTTTAGTACCTACTATTACTTTTGGACAAGTTTTAAAGAGTTCAAGCAGCCTGGAAAAGACAGGTGAGATGGATATTAGTTGGTATTATCTAATCTATTTACTAGATTTTTCAAGAGAGCTTGTTACACAGTGTAAGGTTTATTGTTTAAGAGTGTGCTAGCAAGGGAACACATTTATGAGTGGATGTTCTTCATCTATTCCTTCTCACAATCATTCTAACAATACCTTTCTATATTTATAAGTATTCTTATAAAGTTTTTATACATTATTTTCTGTTATTATATTCTTGTTTTTATCTCTTCTATATATTTCTAATACTGATATTGTTTTCTCTGAATTCTTTAGCATACAGTTAAGGACTAGTGTTGTATAGTTCTTGTTGTACTTTAGTATTTTCTACTTGACCTCTATCAATGAATTAAGCTTGGAAGCTTATCTGTAAATAGATAATATGATCTTAGATAACAATCTTGGCCTCAACTTATATGTTGTGCCTACCATTTATTATGTAGTTGTAATTTTAAAGAATTGTAAGGTAGTAAGAAAAAAATTCTTGGATGAAGAAGCAGTAGAAAATTTTTGGTCAGATTTTTAGTTGATCTTAGTTGAAGAAATAAGAGATAACTACAAAGTATCTACTTCTTATATACTAAGTTTGTAGTTGGAACTGTGAATAAGGCAGTAGTAGTATAAAGAATAACTAAGAAGATGTTATAGAGACAATTTTTAAGATATAAGACAACTATGAGTCTTATCAGAAGGTAAAATACAATAAGCTGATCCATATACAAACAAGTATGTATATAAAAGTATATCTAGATATAGTTAGAGTCCTAACTGGAAGTTAGATTCAAATATCTCAGATATTGGTCTATAATATTAGACTAGAGATTTATAGGGTATCTACTAGTTTTTAAATATATAAGAAAGTGTCTAAAATACTTGAAAACTCAAGTATATTACAAACTCAACATCTTAGAGTTAGTTATGTAAATGAACCTTATATTGGGTTAATACAAGAGAACTCAATAGAGAACTCTATATAAAATGGTCTATCTTATATACCTCCAACTACTGGTCTGTACACTACTACTTTAGCCTACTCTAAATGACTATATAGATAATATATGGTATAATGTCATTCCTTTCAGAACCTTCTACTACTTTCTATCATGACATATGATCATGTGATAATGTAACTGTATTTTGTGACATCCTGCTGGTCCCTAACTCTAGTTCTAAAAATAAAATAGACTGAAAGAAAAAGAAGAAAAGAGAAAAGAAATAATAAATAAATAAATAAAGTCTAATCTTTGTATTTCTAATAAAGTGGTATAATTATTACATAAATCCATATAAAGTGTTTGTCTGCACCTAGCTTCAAGCTAGGCAAAAGTTTAATCAAATTGATCTGTAAAGAAATATTATTAAATACAAGATTGAGATGAAAGTAAACTTTGCTGTAAAAACTAAATACTTATGAAGTTTGACAGAATATAAAACCACTGTAGAAAATAGGTTATTTACAAAGTTAAACTTTGCATATAATAGTATTTCTCCCTTAGAACTAAACCTTTAAAGTTTTATTAAGTTTAGCTAAGAAACATATGATTGTTCTATAAGTTAATATAAAAGAAAAAATATTTTCACTTTCTTCTTTTCTACTATTATATCTACTAAAAACTCTTTTACTATATTTCTAACATTCTTAGATCTAGAGGCCAAAATTTTAGTATAGTAAAAAGTATGTTAAAAAACAAGCTTTTATAGTTTGTCTAAAAGAAATGGAAAGGGTATGATATAGGGAGAGAGCTGCTAAAAAAGCTTGCTTGATAATAGAGACCAAAGTAAAGAAAAAGGCTAAATGAAGATAGTATAAGAAAAAAAAGAAAAAGTTGGAGAAGGAGCTTGAGAGACTCTAGCTAGTGGTACTAGAAAAAATGTTTGATATAATAAAAAATATCAAAATTTCAGTAGTGAGGAAGAAGTAAGGCAAGAAGGTTCTTAATACATTACTATCAAATAAAGCAAAAAGTAGACAAAGAAGATCTATAGAGAGAAAGTAGTCAAGACGGGAAGAAATCTCTTATAAACATTATATATAAGCTAGATAAAAGTATCTAGTATACTATAGCAAATAAGTAATAAGATTATTCTTTTTTTACTTTTTTTTTACTAAACTTTCTTTTCTGTAGTAGATTCCTAGTCTGCATAAGATATATTATTATCAAATAGTAATGTATTCTTATCTAATAAAATATTACTAGACTTTGGAAGATGAACTTTATTTATAGCAGAATTTTGAGTATATTTTTAATAGTATTTAGAAAGTTGTTTATAAAACATTATGATATTAGTAAGTTTCTTTAATATTTGGTAGAAGAGTAGTATAGAGCCAGAAAGTTTAAGAACAAGATTGTTTTATAAATGAGTTGATGTGATCCCAGAGTGATTTTGAAACAAGGTAAAGAGTCAGACTAGAAGAAAGTGAGAAAGAGAATAAGAAAAAAAAGTAAAAAAACATGGTAGATAGAAGCTACTGAGAAAAATCTATAAAGATTAGACCTGAGAAAGAGGTAATGATGGTAGTGTGAATATTATCTCCTACTTCTTACTAAATTCATTAGTTTTTTTTATTTCTATATTATTATTATAAATAAATAAAAATTTATTTTATTTTTTATTCAACAATTTATATGGAGTGTAAGAACAGGCCATAGTAGCTACTTTGTAACTATATTAAATAAAACTAAGGTGATAAAGAAAAAAAAAGAATTATAATATATAACAAATACAGTAGTAGTAAGTTTGCATACTTATATAATACTTTCTCTAAAAGAGAAGGTATTGAGATTATATTCTAAAAAGACAATGAACTAACTAATTGTATCTCTCATTGGATTTCAATACTTGTTAAATCTTCTACAATCATAGAAAATATAATATTTTGTTTTAATTGGATATAATCTGTATAAGTAGCTGAATTCTTCTCCTAGGAAAAATCTAAGTCAATATTCTTCTATTAGAGTGTGATTAGTGATAGTCTGAGTAACATGAGCATAGAGCAAGTTAAAAAAGCCAAATTGCTTAATCCAAGGCTTTTCTTTCTTATAAAAGAGTTTGATAACTGAATAATTATTGTTTAAGAGGATGAGAAAGTTTCTTTCCTTGAAATCCAATTTTTTAAAGATTGTTTACCACCTGTTGATGATATTATCATATTTCTCTTTCTTGTTGAAGTTCTATGACAATTTGCTAAGATAAAGCAGAATAAGGTTAAATTTCTTTATTTTCTTATCCATCAATATATGGAGATACTATTTTACATTGCTAGAACAATCCCAAAATTCTATGGAATTATCCTGATGATTGTTGAAGAAATTTCTAAGATATTTTGATATCACTATCAATTGAAGTTAGTATGAATGTGTAGAAGAATCAATTTTTTTTTTGCACTATATGAAGTACATCTGTGATAATGATAATATATCCATGATAATAATAATATGAGAAGAACTAGGAATTTGAGTAGCCTGATTTATCCTATATTTGAGAGCAAATAATTCTGCCTTCAAAGATATAATGTCAATTATGATTGTATACAGTTCTGATAATGTATTAAAGATAAGTTTATCAAGTTTTCTATAATAAGAATTCTTGTTCTTGTTAGGACTGTGGTCAGCTTTTACAAATATTATGTGATTAGAGAAAATGTCAATCAGTTGAAAACCTAAATAAAATTCACTATTTAGAGAATTAAAGAAAGAAAAGATTTTATTAAAATAATTGTTGGCACTAACAATGAAACTCTTGATTCTTTGCTATTGTTTGGAAGTCATATTTTCTAAAGAGAATTAATAAGACTGAGAGTTTAGAGCATGTCTTCTTTTAAGAAGTAATTTGATAATATGATTTTAAAAGTATATCATATACCAAGTTTATCCATCTAGAAAATACATCCCCATGGTAGTACTGAGTACTGTCTTATTAACATCTCATCTACAAGCCCACTTTTCACAGCAGCCATCTTTCTCATGACATATCTCATAGTAGTAATATATCTATCTGAGTATTCTGTTTTTTATAATAGAGATACATCTATTTGACTTGGTCTTCTATGGCAGAGTCATACTTCTGTCAGTGTCTTAATACTAAAATCTCCACTTGAGGTGATAGGGGCTATACCACTGAAACTCTAAGTATCACCTATAATATGCACTTATATATAAGACTAGTAGTTATACTGTAATTTGCTAGTCTGATAATCAACAAAGATAAACTCTTATTGAACTCAATTCCTAGTATTTAACAGTGACACATCCATTAGTGCTCACTCTTATCTTGGATTTCTTTCTCTTATTTGAAGTTACAACTATATAGTAGATAAATAATGTAGTACATAAGCTGAAGCCAAGATTGTTTTACAAGTCCACACATCTCTGAGCCTATCTTGTAGACTTTTAATCCTGGTGTGAACCACATCTGATAGAGAGTGATGATATTCATAATTGGAGTCTACCACTCAGCTTGCAAAGATGAAGATAAATAGGAATTAAACTAGTAATAGCCTTTATTTCTATAGAGAGTAAGGTACAAAAAACACTAAAAATCTAAAGAGATGCTCTTTATTGCATTTTGTTGAGTACACTAAGCAGGTATGATAAAGGCACTTTATTATAATACCATAAAGGAAAGCTATAGAGAATAATAGGAAGAATGCAAGACTTATAACAAAGATATTTTTGATATAAGAGAAGTCTATACATTGAATTGCCAAGCATTTTTATACATATGACTATAGATAGTGCTTTATTGGCATAATATTTGATATTTTGATGAAAAGTGAGTTTTTTATCAAATATAAATCTTAGATACTTTCATAATTCTTTAGGATGAAGAATGAGGCCTTTTATTTGACTAAGGTCTAGTGAAGGAGGATCAAAGATGCCATGTAACCTAGAAAAGTAAAAAACTTCTATTTTTTCATGCTCAACAATAAGACCAAATTGTTCTAGTAGAAAAGAGATAATGTTATAACTATAATAAAAGTAAGTGTTATTTTTGTTTAGAAATTTCTCTTGAAAATGTGAAAAATAAAAACAATCAAAAGAGTCAATAAAATAGAAGATAGAGTAGAACCTTGTCCTATATCTATATTTGTATTGAAAGAAGGAGAAATAAAATCATTTCATAAATAACAAGTTTTTCTATCTACTAAATAGTTAGAAAAAAAGAGACAAATTTTAGAATGGAATTCTGCTTTGTTCAAAATGAGAGGAATCAATTGGTGATTAAGTGACAGGAAAAATCAGGCAATATTAAATACCAATATACTAGTTTGGAGGTCCTTGATCTATCTAGAACAAATAATATAGGTGAGATAGACTCTTGCATCTATAGTTAACCATTGTTTAAGCTTACTGAGTTGGTTAGAATAAATAAAGTTGTTCACAATAAAAATATTTTTGTTGTCTAATTTTAAGAGTGAAAATAAGAGAAAAACTAATTAGAATTATTATTAAAGAAAATAAGACAAAAGAATAGTAAGAAAGGAACAAAGAAAAATCCCATTAAAAGTATATAAAGACTAAAGTTAAACTTTACAGCAATTAATCAAGACATAGGTATAAGTACTGTAAAAATTAGCCACCAAGTTTATAGTATGAGTAAGTTTGAAGTTTATAATTTGTAAGATTTTATACTCAGGTTTTCTGATAATAATAACTAGTGCTGGAGCATGTTGAGTTCTTTTAGGAAAAGTATTAAAAGTAGCTAGTTTGAGTATGGAAATATAGAAGACTAGATATATAAAATATATAAACTTTAGAAGATGAAGAGTAAATAACAAAGTACTAGATTAGACAATAATTTTATAAGAATTAAGATATTTTTAGAGAGCTTTTTGGAAAATTAGATATTTTTGAAGAATTAAGCTTTCATAAAGATCTTATTACTTACTTTGAAATCAGATATAGAAGATTACTACATAGTACTTGTTATAGGCTAATATATAAGACATTCATATCTGACTCCTAGTTAAAACTCTAATTATACCCAGATATACTTTTATATCTATACTTGTTTGCACATGGATCAACTTCTTATATTTCAACTTCTAGTAACTTGTTATTTAGACTCCTAGTTGTTTTATATTCTAAAAACTGTTAGAATAACTGGATAAAAGAGCAAAGTACTCCAAATCTCTAGGAAATCTTAAGTCTATTATCTAAGAAATACTGAACTACATACTTATCTCCAAGAAATCCTAAGAAAATAGAATGGGGATTCTTGAAAGTAACAACTACTTTATATAATAACAGATTCATTTTAATATGTCAGAATTTGTTTATATAAGCAAAGAATGATGATACTTAAGTAATTAGAAACAGTTCAGAATGGAAGACTAAATTGAAAGAAAGCTAGAGTATTTAGCAAGTGTTTCCAAAGTATAGAAAAGCAAATAAGTAGATGAGCAGACAATACTAGTAGACTTTGGAAGATTGTGGACTATTGTAGAAGGACAAGAGAGCACTGGAAAGGGAAGTTAAATAATATATCTAGATAGTTAGAAGTATTGGTATATAGCTTAAAGGAGTCTAGAGTATAGGAAAGTGGATATAGAAAAAGATTACCAAATATAGATCAGCCAAAAATATGGAAAAGAAAAGTCTCAAAAGAGCCAATCCTCTTATAGAAGCTATTTTCATAACATCTTCTTAGTTATTCTCTATATTACTACTGTCTTATTCATAGTTCTAACTATAGACCTAATATATAAAACTGAGTAGATACTTTATAGGCTTCAGTCTAAAAATCAACTAAGAACTAACTACCTTTAACTAAGATCAACTAAGAATTTCCTAATACTCTTCTGACTAAGCTTTATCTAATCTTCTTACTACTCTCTTATCATTCAAAATTATGACCATATAATAAGTAGTAAGTATAACATACAAGTTGAGGCCAATATTGTCGTCTGAGATCATATTACTTGTTTATGGATAAGCTCCTAAGCTTGGTCCACACTCTGGATACTTATCTAACCTCATGAATTTCACATCTGTTTCCTAGATAAGATAAGTTTCTATGATAAGTTTCCATACTTGATCTAATCTTCTTTCTGTTATAACTGATCATAGATATTTGCTTGAAGTAAGTTCTATCCTATCTTTCATCCATTCTATTAATAGTACTGCTGTTAGGCTATAAAAATCTTAATCTTAAGGATACTTTACAATTTATCAAGATTGATGGCAAAGTCATAGGCTTGAGAGAAAGTGATATTATTTTCAGAGTATACTAAAATGCTAGAATGATAACTTTTATTAAAAAATAGAGAGACTTTAGTAATAGTACTAGAAGTATTATTGTAAGAAAACTTTATAAGAAGCAAAAGTTATGATCAGTTGTCTTGTTGATAGTTATAATATATATGGAGGTACTATTCTAAAGTTTGGTTTGTATATTCAGTTTGTCTATTATCTTTAGGATGATAACTTAAAGTAAAGTAAAGATATATATCTAGAGCTATATCTAAAGAATGAAAGAAGTTTTAAACAAACTCTGAACTATAGTTAAAGATGATATGAGAAGAAATACTATACTTAGAAAATATGTGAAGAACAAAGAGTTATGTTAACTCCACAGAAGTAATACTAGAATAATAAGTGCTTCTTAATAAAATCAATAAAAATGAAATTCCAGGGATATTTAGAAATAAAAAGTTGCTTGAAAGATTTCTAGGACTTATAATACTAAGGTTTGGATTATATACAAGTAATACAGGATTTGCAAAATTTTTGTATATTTGCATAGAAGCTTGACTAGAAATATCTATAGTAAATAAGTTCCAGTATTTTGTTTTAACCAAAGTGGCTAGCTAGAATATGATTATATTAGAGAACATATATATGAAAGTTATCAGAAAATAGTACAAAAATTCTACTATTAAGAAAAAGAAGATTTGAGAAGTCAATATATTAATAGCCTTCTACAGAGTTGTATTTTGCAGTAATAAGGTTACTTGAAAGTACTATACAGATATCTTAGTAAAAAGTGTCAAGATTAATAACTGTTGTCATATAAAACAAAGAAGAGACAAAAATTGTTACTCAGATGGAGGCCACAAGTTGTTCATGGGCAAAAATAAGCTTGAAGTTGTAAGGCTTACTCATAGTATAGCTAGTATACATTTCTTTAAAATAGATGTTCTATTATCTAATAAAAGTATTTGATTTAATACTGAGATAACCTAGATAAAACTAAATGACAAAGTTGAACTATAAGAGATACTCAGATTACTATACTTGTCTATAGATTAGTATTTTAGTAATAGAAAAGTACTTAAGATTTTTATGATCCATAATAACATTAATAAAAAAGGCTGGATTCTCAAGATAATAGCATCAAATTTTAAAGGGTTTAAAAATAGCTAAAAATTTTTTTGTTATAAGTATTATAGCTTAACTCTGTAGAAGTGAAAGTCTGAAAGTGAAAGACTGCCAAATAAACTTCATTGTTTTCATCTATAATGAAAAGAATTATAGTAAGAGCATAATCAGAGATATCTGTTTCCACAATAAGTTGAGTATTAGAAATTCAGTGGATAAAAATAGGCATGGAGGTAAATACTTTCTTTAGGAAGTTAAAAATATTACAGCAGAAATTTTCATAAAGTATCCTTTTATATAAGGTGGGTTAGTAGAATAATAATATTAAAATATTCAAAAATAAATTAATAGTAAAAATTAGCAAAACTTAAGAATAATTGAATATTCTTAACTTTTTTAGTTCAGGCCAATTTTGAATAGTTCTTATTTTGTCATTTTATATAGTAAGTCTGAAAGAAGAAAGAATATATCCTAAATACTCTACTAACTCATAGTCAAACTTATACTTCTTTGCTTTAGTATAGAAACTAGCTTTATAGAGCTTTTTGACATAGTAGTAGTATGTAGACATGTTGTCAGGCATAGTTTACACTAGGGATAAAAGTTCACAAGATGGACTTGGAGATGTACAGACTTGTAGAATGACCTTGGCTTCAGCTTATATACTGTACTATCTATCTATTGCATGATCACAACTTCAGATAATAGGGAGAAGTCCGAGATGAGAGTGAGTACTAATTTTGGTATGTTGCCATTGAACACTGGGGATTGAGTTCAATAAGAGTTTATCTTTGTCGATTATCAGACTAGTGAATTATAGTGTAACTACTAGTCTTATATATGAATTTCTACTATAGGATATGCTTAAGGTTTCAGTATTAAGATACTGATAGGATTAATTCCATCATGGAAGACTAAGTCAAATAGGAGTATCTCTACCATGGAAGACAGAATATCTGGATAGTTGTAGCACTGCTATAAGGCATGTTACAAGAAAGATGGCTACTATGGAAGGCAGACTTTAATTGTTGGCAAGGAATGTACTGCAGAGATGTGTTTTCCAAATAAATAGACTTGGCATATAACAATGTTCTAGGAATAAGAATAGAAAAGGTAGATAGACTTAGTAGACAACTGGACTTAAAGGTAAAAGTAGAAAAGAACAATGACAATCAAATATTTGTTAAAAACTATTGGCTTTGTAGCTTATTAAAAGTAGTAATGGAAGAACCAAAAGTAGATATATTAAAGAAAATAAAAATAGTTAGGAGTAAGAATGAAGAAGTAGTTAGAGTAGTAGAAGAGATGAAGAAGGCAAAAGTAAAAGTATTGAGAGGAGAAGAGTGGCAGGTAGAGGAAGATCTAGTATTGAAAGAGAAAAAAGTCTACATATCAAATAATGAAGCATTGAAAGTGGAAATAATCTGATTACATCATAATGTACCAATAACAAGACATAGGAAAAAGTAGAAGACAACAGAGTTGGTGACAAGAAACTATTGGTGGCCAGAAGTAACAAGAGATATGGGAAAATATATAGAAAGATGCAATATGTGTCAGAGGATGAAGAATAGAACAGAGGCACCAGCAGAGAAGTTGAAGTTAAGTGAGATACCTAAGAAACTGTGAACATACCTGATAGTTGACTTTATTACTAAGTTGCCATTGATAGCTAGAAAAGATGCAATTCTAGTAGTCTATAATAAGTTGTTCAAAATAACTTATTTTGTGACAATAACAGAAGGATTAGTGAAATTGTTCAGAAACAATGTGTGGAAGTTACATGGGTTACCAGAAAGTGTGGTGTTGGACAGAGAACCACAGTTTACAACAGAGTTGACTAAGAAGTTGAATTGAATGTTGGGAATTGAAACAAAGTTGTCAATGACATTTCATCTACAAACCAATGGTCAAACAGAAAGAATAAACCAAGAATTAGGACAGTATCTTAGGTTGTTTATTGATTATAGACAAAAAGATTGGCTAGAATGGTTAGTGTCAGCAGAGTTTGCAGTTAACAACAAAATACATTCAGCAATAAAGATATCTCTATTTATAGTAAATTATGAGAGAAAGTTAAGAATGGGAGCAGAGATTAGAAAAAAAGGCACAGAAGAAGATGAAATGACAAGCAGACAGGAAAAAGAAAGAGAAAGAAGAATAGAAGATAGGTGATAAAGTAATGTTGAGTACAAAAGACCTAGTATTCAAAGAACAACCAGTAAGAAAACTAGTGGGCCAATATGTTAGTTTATATATCATTGATGAGATAGTTTCAATCAATGCAATCAAGCTAAGATTGCCAACCACAATGAGAATTCATTCAGTTGTAAATATTAGTTGAGTTGTACAATACAAAGAGCAGATAGAGGAATAGAAGGTAGAAGAAGTAAAACCAGTAGAAATGGAGGAAGTTGATAAGTGGGAAGTGGAGAAAATACTAAACAAAAGAAAAATAAGAGAAGTAATAAAGTATTTGGTATGATGGAAGGAGTTTACAGCAGAACAGAATATATAGGGGAAGGAAGAAGACTTAGAAAATACAAAGGAAGTAGTAGAGGAATTCAAAAGAAAATTGAGTGCAGAAGTCAGATGACAAGAGAAGTTGGACTTGGTAGAGAAAAAAGAGTTTAGGAGAGGAGAGCTGCCAGAAAATTATATGGCAAAAATATTGTATGAATGGAATGATGGGAAATTTGAAAAGGAATATCTGAGAAAGTTGGAGAGAAACTGGCAAAAATAGAAGTTGGTTTCTCTGGAGGAGAAACCTTAAAGGGAGGGGTAATGTTAGAGTTGAAGATAATAAACTTTGTTTATTTCAATTTTCTTTCCACTTTTATTTTATTTTTCCTTTATTTTTTATGCTTGGGGATCTAAAGTTAGGGTTTAGTGTGATATAACATGGTCATGATGGAAAGATATAGAAGGTTCTAGTATAATAACATTATACAACATGTTTAACACATGCTGGCCTCAAGACTAATATATGGTCATTTAGGATAGGCTAAAAGTAGTAGAGTATGGACTATTAGTGTTTAGTATAGAAAGTAGATAATCTTGTATAGAGTTTTCTATTGAGTTCTCTTGTGTAACCCTATACAAGGTTTCTCTTATTTACCAGCTCTAAGATTTTTGAGTCATAACATCATGAGTATCTTATAACTTTTATTCTTTTGCTTATACCAAGTTGTCAGTTCTCTAACTAGAACATCATTAATATAGAGTAAGATATACTTTGGAATCTCCTTCTTTAGTATGTAAATTACATTCTCATGAAAAATTAGTATAGAATTTGTTCAACCTATAGATAACATAACTAATCTGAGTACTCCAAATGATATCTGAAATGTAGTGAGGTCTTGTAAGCACTCTGTTAATATTTGTTTATCATATCTTACATATGAATTTAGTATTTTATTATAGGCTCTTTGTTATAGACAAACTTCTAAGACATTTGAGATATCTGCCTCTTGACTTTTAAATAGAACTCTAATATACTTAAGTGTACTTCTGTATTTGTGATTATTCACATACTGATTAGTCTCTTGTATTTCATCTTCTAGTTGTCCTATATCCTAGAAACTATCTTTATAATAACTAGAGGGATATTATAGAACTAGTTTCTAAGATATTGTCAAGAAAATATCAGGTGTATAGTAAGATGAGCAAAACTTACTTCAAGTAGATATTTATAATCAGTTGTAATAGAAAGAGGTTAGATTAAGTATGAAAACTTATCTAGAAAATAATATAGAGATTTATAAGATTAAACAAGTATTTAGATTATGAATCAAGTTTGGAAGCTTATTTATAGATTGGTGACATGATCTCAAAAGATGACTTTGGCCTCAATTTATATATTATGCCTACTACTTGTTACATGGTTATAATTTCTAATGTGTTAGAATTGCAAATGTTAGACTTGATTTATTTTTATTTTCCTTTTTATTTTCCATTTATTTTTCATTTTATTTTATTTTTGATTTAGGATTAGAGTATTAGTGTAACATTACTATCATACAATCATATAACACAAAGAAGATTATAAAAGGTTTTAAAACAAATAATATTATACAACATGGCAATAGTATGTTGGCTTTATAGAAAGCACATGTATTTTAGAGCAGAGTAGTTGTAGTGTGTGCATAGATTACAGTTTGTGATATATAAGATAGACTAGTTTGTACTTAAGACTTCATCAAGCTTTCTTGTGATTACTCAATCTAAAGTCATTCTTTAGTCTAACTCTTTAGACTTAAGATTATAATACAATGGTCAGAGAGAAGTGAGAAAAGATTTCTTAGTTAGAGAAGTATTGGACAATTCTTAGTTAGGTTTTTAGTTGATTTCCAGACTAAAGACTACAGAATATCTACTTTGTCTTATATACTGAGTCTGTAGTCAGAACTATAGCTAAGGAATAGTAATATAAGGAATAACTAAGAAAATGTTATAAAGACAGTTTCTAGGATATAGGATAACCAAAAGTTTAGGTAATAAGTTACTAGAAGATGAAATATAAAAGACTGATCAGTGTACAAATAATCACAGATATAGAAGTATACTTAAGTATATTAGAGTTCTATTCAAAAGTCAGAAGGCAGATATCTTAAAAGTCAGTCTATGACAACTTATCTCTTTTAGATTTTGATCTATTTTTTGAAGTAAGAACTATACAGCAAACAGATAGTATAATATATAAGCTGAAGTTAAGGTTGTTCTAAGAAGTTCATATTATCAAGCTTATTATATAGTTTCTATACTTTATATATCTCACACTAAGTTAACACTATGAGTTTTCATCTCCTAGTGTAAACTATGTCTAACAATAACCTTCTATAACCTGTCACACAAGTTTTTACTAGTTATTACTTCTTATTCTCTCCTTATGCCTTTCTAGTCTTGAATTGCAAAACCTAATCCCTCTATCATTTTTAAGCTATCTTTCTAATCTTGTTAATAATAATTACCTATATCCATTCTAGTATAGGAATAATCTGCTGTGGAAAACAGATTTAGAAATAGGATGATATTAAGAGATATTGGTAATATTGTAAGTCTGAATCTACTTTACAGAGACTTAGTTATACTTCTAGACTAGTTATTATCTTGACTAACTTCTAATGAACTGTTGAATGCCTCTATATTATTCTGATCTCTATTGTCTAGTTTGCTATAGTAGTACTATAGTTATTTATTCAATTATAGTTGTAGATGTTAATCAGTCAAGTATATAGACTATGTGTTTGGACTATCCTGCTATAATATATATATAGTAGTAGTATAACAGTAGAATACCCTATTTAAATATTATTTAAAGTTCCTAGTGTTGTAAATCACTCCACTTAGTAAGTATATGGCCCATTATTAGTAGTCTTAATTAGGTAACTAATGTAAAAAATTATACATTAGTTGTTCTTCTACTATATACTACTCATCTTTTACTATTGCTCCCTTTCAGTTCTCTATTAAAGTATACACCACAGGTAAGTAGTTGCTAGTTGTCCACTCTATACCATGCTGCTGTGCACTCTGTTTCTTCTAACAGATTATAGGCCCTAGTTGCCTTAATCTCTAGTTAGTACTTTTTTAGACTACTTTCTATTAATGAGAAAGACTTGACCAACTTCACTAGTAGACTAATATCTTGTTACTTCTAGGCCTGTTATAAATTGAGCTAATTCTGAATCACTCTGTACCTATAGGATCTCGCATCTTACATGTGCTAATAGCTTATTATTAATTAGGTTGAACATTTATACTCTAGCTGACTGCATTTGCTTTCTAATTCATACTGATTATCTTTATTGATAGCAATGGCCAACTTCATTACTATTCTTTCCAAACTTACCAGCTCTACTGACTATTCTTTCTGGGAAATTTGCATTAAATCAACCCTTACTTTTATTATCTACTCTAGAACTGTCTTCACTACTAATAATATACTGAATGCTTTGGCACTTTCTCAGACCACTGATATAGATAAAATAGCTAGGAAGAACTTTTTAGGCTTCCAAGCCCTAGCTGTTCTTAACTCTACCTTCCTAGATAACTTGTTAATGTATGGCCAGCCTGATACTGAGGCTCTTTGGGCTCATTTTTGGACTCTTATGGAAACATCTGGTCCAGTATCAATTTTTGCTGATTACTAGAGAACAACCACATTCCAAATTCCAGTGACTGGGACCCTGCTTTTCAAATTACTGAGCTTGATTTCTTTTATATAAGATTTTATGGAAACAACTGTGACATTTCTTTTGTTTTTAGAGCAATAACACTCTTGTCTACAATCTCTCACTCATGGGATTCCATCTCTACTTCTATTTTTTCTTTTCATATGTTTATCTCTAACCTTACTTAGAATATTGTATGTTCTACTATTCAAGCAGAATTCTCTAGGCAGACTAACACTGCTAATGCTACTTACTATTCTGGCATTCCACATAGAGATAAACCTCAGTGGAAAAAGAACATCTAGTAGCAATAGCAGTTGCAAAGTGAGAGTTCTTCTGAGTAGTAAAAGAGTAGTAAAAGAGGGGGAAAAAGAGTAACCAAGGCAAAAAAGATAGTAATACCTACTAGGCAAATGAAATAAGGAACCAGAATAATAAGGGCAGTAATATTTACTAGGCAGACAATCCTATTGTCTTTGCAAACATGGCCACTATTCCTTTATCAATTCATCCTCTCTCTTCTAAGCCTTCTATTATAGTCCCTCAACTTGCTAATTGCCTTTCCATAGTACACACTCCTCAAAGTGGTCCTATTTGAGGACCTTAGACATAAGCAAAAGTGTGAGTACTAAAATTCTACAAAAGGTGCTTGGAGAAGAAGTTTCCTGACCTATTTATTGAGATCTCAACTTTTAGAATCATAGAACTGCCTACTAAAAATACCTCTCTTATAGAGGTAGATCCACTTGCAGTAACCACTTCTAAAAAATAGACAGATGATGATAATGATAATGATGTGGTTTTCCTAGGAAGTAATGATGGATATAAATTGGATGGTTGGACTGTAACCAACTATATATATCTTTCTCCTTCCAACTTGATAATTTACTAAATTCCTTAACTCAGTCCATCTAACACTATACCAATATAACTATTGCAATGGAGGACTTTTTAGGATCAAGTACAGTTAACTATACATATATGGCTTCCAATCAAAATAAATTTGTTTTGCCTAACTTACCTATTACTATAAATCTCTCTAAATATGAAAAAGCACTATGTTTCTTATATAAGGATAAAAAAGTGCCTTATGGCAGCTTTTATGAAGATGAATAGTTCTTGGACTCTGGTGTCTCCACCTACTTTACTCTATTTGAGTCTGACTTTGTTAATATGACTCTGGGTAATTATGATTGAGTTGAGACTACAAACTCAAAAGTACCACTATTTATGATTGCTTTTAGTACTGTTCTAATTGAACATAAAATCTTTAATCCTGTAAAAGGGACTACTAAAGTTTCTGTGTCAAAACGATAGCTAATATATTGTGTTCCTGGTATGCAGATATGTTTTTTTTCTACTGAACAAATTCTTTAGTCTAGATTAAAGATGGAAGACAACAAAAGTGGTTTCACTTTCTGTGATAAGTCTAGTAATGCTATTCTATTGGCTATTTCCAATCTTTGGGGCAATATCCAGATTATAAGAACTCACACTCTCAAGCATGATGTTTCTGATTCTATAAGTTTTATAACAAAACATCTAGACTGTTGTGGCAACTACTAGATACAAAGTCCAATAGCTACATAAGTGAGTAAAGCTCTCAGTAGGCAATCAAGTAGGGAAAATCACAAGAGAACTTGACAAGGAGTCTCTGCTAAATTAGAGTCCTTTATATACAAAACATGCTTGGTCTGTGCTACTAATAGTTAGTCCTGCCCTTATGTCTGCCTCATTTCATTCTCAAGACCACTATGTTATATATATATATATCCTGATGTCATCTTCCAGATTCTTCCACCATATTCTAGGCCTATGACGTCACATCATGTGACCTATCATGTGACTATGGTGTCATGTGCCTCTTTATCTCTCTTCATTGTCCAAAGGAAAAATAAAAGGAAAAGAAAATCAATATAAAATCAGAAAAATAAAAATTATTAGTGTTCAAGTGTCCTATAACATAGACTTTAAGACTTTACATTGTTGTTTTGAATATGTCTCTGATAAGTTTATACATCATATCCTTAACAATATTAAAAATGTGAAGAAGATTTGTTTCCTAACATAGAAATATATCTGCTATAGTATTATGACTCAAATACCTTAGAATAGGTCAATAAGAGGAATCTTGTATTAGGGTTAATATAAGAAAACTTAATAGGGTTTCAAGTACAAACTAATCTATTTTATATACCACAGATTGTGGTCTGTATGCATATTACCCTATCCTATCCTAAAGTATATATATTTGTTATAAGATCAATATACTGTTATTATGTTATATAATGTCATTTATTCTAGATTCTTCTATATCTTTTCTTTCTATCATGTGATACTGTGACTGTGACATATAACATCACATTAACCTCTAGTCCTAAGTTCTAAAATAAAAATAAAAGAAATTGAAAATAAAAATAAGAAAGAAATTGAAAATAATTAAAGTTCACTATCTTTAACTCTGACATGTGGTTGTACTCTTGGAAAGATATACCAACATAGTTTCCCTGAGAATCCTATTCACTTCAGTAAACCTCTAAGATTAATTCACTCAGATTTCCTTGAGCTCCTTATCTTGTCTTATTCAAAGTATAAGTAGATAATTACATTCCTTAATGATTATTCCTTTCATTGTAATATTGCTTTTCTGTACAAAAAGTCTAAAACTATAGAAGCAATCCTGCTCATTCTTCTTTACCTTCTCTTTCTTGTAAGTTTATATCTTTCTTACCTACTCCAGGGTTCAAAAAGCTTATGATAGAGATTGAAAAAAATGATGATGTTGACTTTGATGTTGAGGTGCAACTATCCAGCCCTCAATGATCTTTGCAACCTATCTTACAAATATTACAAGAAGGTCCTGAATTGAGAAGATCTAAATGTTAAACTCAGATGCTTTTCAGAGAAGGAAATATTTATAGAGAATGAGAACATCCTACCAATACTCTACAGAATCCTTTATAACAGCCAATGAGGAGGTTTTCTAATCCCAACATAGCTTATAATAGATATGAGAATGCTTACTAGAAATCATGAAAAATTTATCAGAATACACAATGTTTTTCTGATAATCCACTACCTAGAATAGTTAGAATAAATAGAGTTGATTACCTATACAACTCATCTAATAATATCATTGAGATAAATGGAATTCCATATAATATCCAGTAGGAAGATGTATGCATAATCATTGTTGATAACAATAAGAGTAGAATAAACATCCCACCTTCTGTAGGTAAATCAGCTGAGTTAGCTATTACTAGTTACTTGACATATCTTGCAAAAGAAGGGGGAGTAGGGCAAATTCACTTTCTCTTAGCACAATATGTAGTAGAGTCTTATTCAATTCCCAAAAGCTTTGGAAATGTTGCAAGATTGCCAGCTGATATTCAAAAAAAGTGGCCTGAGTCTTATCTTGAGGAGTTGAAATTGCTTAAAAATAGAAATGTCTATAAAGTTGTGGACCTTTCTAAGAGAAGGAAAGCAATTAAGAATTGCTGAATGTTCAACATTAAGTCTGATAGTTATTATAAATCTTGATTTGTTGTAAAAGGATTTTCTCAGGTTGAAGGAATCAACTTTGACAAGTTATTCTCTCCAGTTATTAACTATGAGACAGCATACCTATTTCTAACTGTTGCTGTTCTTGAAGATTAGAATATTTATAGTGTTGATGTAAAAACTGCCTACCTATATGGTGATCTAGATAAAAGAATCTATATAGAGCAGTCTAAAGGTTTTAGGCTACTTGGCAAAGAAAAGAAAGTCTGGCAACTCTACAAAGCATTGTATGGCCTTGAGAAAGCTAGCTTATTCTAGTGGTGGACTATGACTAAGTTAATATTAGCCCTAGGATTCAAGCAATGCAAATCCAATACTGATATATATATTACTTTATTGATAAAGAGACTAGAAAGCTTGTTATAGTGATCATCTATGTTGATGATGTTTACTTCATGGATTCAAAAGATTCTCTGCTTCTCTTAGGGTTGAAGTGAGAATTTATGATGAAATGGGGATGCTGTGATCTTGGAGAAACCAAAGAGTTTCTTAAAATGTATATAAGTCATAACTACAAGAATTAAAAGATCTTTGTAGACTAATATAAGTACTTGAACAAAGTTTTAGTATAATTCAATATAGCAACCAACCCAACAAGTACTCCATGCCTATTGAACTATGTATTTAAACCCAATAATAAACAATGCAACTCTAATTTCTATCAAAAGTACCAGAAAATGGTTGGATCTCTAATATATCTAATGATTGGCTCATATTCTGATATAGAATTTTCTATAGTCAAACTTGCTCAACAGATGGTAAATCTCTCAAATGAGTATTATTAAGCAGGGTTGCATCTTTGTAAATATTTGCTTAATACTTGCAAGTATTGGATAGTCTATGATAAACTCAGCAATGAATCTATTGTAGCATACTCTGACTCAGATTGAGTACAAGATTCAGAATCACATAAATTTATGACTTGTTACTTTACTCTAGTAGCTTGTGGAGTAACATCCTAGATGAGTTACTAGCAAAAGACAATAGCACTATCTTCAACTGAAACTAAATATATGACTTTCTCTGATTGTAGCTATTAGCTTGTCTAAACAAGAAACCTTCTTAATGAGGTTGGCTTTAATGTTCCAACTCCTCATATTTATGGTAATAATCTTGATTCACTTTTCTAGAGATCTAACCCTATATAAGAAAAGTACTTTAAACACATTAATATCTACTATCACTATATAAGAGATCTAATTGAGGATGAACAAATTAAACTATATCACATTGATGGAAAAGAAAATTCTGCTGATATTTTGACTAAAAACCTTGGTCAAGTCTTATTTAGTTGTTTCTATCCATTATTTAGCTTAGAGATACTCTAAGCTTATCTACTTCTTCTTTTATTACTTAATAGCTGGTGTCTTAAACAAGAAAAAGTATTATAAAACACTCTGCTTAGTAAGTGTATGACCCATGATCAGTAGTCTTAATTAAGTAGTCAATGTAAAAAATTACATGTTAGTTATCTTCTTACTTGTCAGGCATGGTTCATACCAGAGATAAAAGTCCACAGAGTTGGCTTGAAAATACATAAACTTGTGGAATGATCTTGACTTCAGCTTATGTGCTATACTGTCTGACTGCCACATAGTTATAACTTCAGATGAAAGAAAGAAGTCCAAGATAGGAGTAAGTACTGATTAGTGTGTTGCTATTAAACACTGGATATTGAGTTAAATAAGATTTATCTTTGTTGATTATCAGACTAGTAAATTACAGTGTAACTACTAGTCTTATATACAAAGGAAGACTATAGGAGATGCTCAGGGTTTCAGTAGTGAGACACTGATAGGAGTAAAAGAATTCTATCATGAAAGACTAAGTCAAATAAGAGTATTTTTATTATAGAAGATGGAATATCTAAATGGTTACATTACTACTGCAAGAACATGTTGTGAGAAAGGTAGCTGTCATAGAAGATAGACTTTGTATAGTAGATGTTGAGAAGGCAGTATCATCATAGAGATGTATTCTCTAGACAGGTAGACTTAGCATATGATAGTATTGCCCCCTTAAGACTAAGTCTTTGAAGTCCTATTAAGTTTATCCAAAGAATCCTGTAATAGTGCTTAGGTCAACAATACATAAACAGAAAAGAAAATTTTTTTGCCTTTCTTCTATATTACTATATCCTTCTCCATTTCTTCTAATATTTTATAACACAATGATAAGATGCTTGAAGAGTAGTGATGGAAGATGCAGAAAAGACATAAGAAGGAGCAACAGCTCTAGGCCTGATTAAATAAAGCAGTAGAGGTCTGTTATGTTAAGCATACTGCTTAAAAGGCAAGGAAGGTAGCCAAGACCAAGATAAGAGAGAAAGCCAAGAAGTAGAGGCTTGTAGAGGAGAAGAAGAAAAAGAAATGGATAGAGTATCTGAAACAACTCCAGGATACTACTCTTTTGGGAAGTACTAAGGCTTTTCAGATTGCAAGGTCAAAACAAAAAAAAGTCACCACCATCTCTTTAGAAGACAAGATAGGGTAATAGCCTCCTAAAAAAGCTAAAGAAAAGCAGCTAGAAAAATACTGTGGGAACACCACAGTCAAGATGGATGGTGTTAATCCCTATGAGAGGTATGTGTATGCTAGACAGAATTGCCTGGTATATAACTCAAGATAAGTAAAAAATTTCTTTCTCTATTAATAATCTTCTTTATAGCTATTTTCTTACATATACCAGATGTATTGCTCTTAAGCAGTAGTATGTCCTCCACACTAACACCAACTTTCCAGCTATGATCACTACCTATAACAGGATTATAAGTGCCATAGAAAAGATACTCTAAGAACTTGTAGAAGAGTACTAAGGCATTAGAAAGTCTCTCTGAGACTTGGTGGAGGGCTAGGAGAGGAATATGGCCTAGTTAGTGAGAATTAGGGTCATGGTGGAGCAGAAATAGAGTTTGAAGAAGAATTCACAGGGTAGCAACAAGGAGAGTGGAGAAGATGATAGAGAAAATGAGGAGGGGTCTAAAGAGGGACCTGGAGAAAGTTAGAAGAAGATTAAGGAAGAAACCTTATTATCTGCCTTCTGCTAGTTTTTTGTTTTTGTTTTATATATTGAATTTTATTTTGTTTCCTATTGTGCTTATACTATGTGAGTAAGAAAATTAAGAGATTGAAATGAAAATAAAGTCTGAAAATTTGAAAGAAATCCCATAAAGAATATACAGAAGCTGGAGCTAAATAAAATATATGTAAATAGAATATACTGGAGAAATAATAAAAGAATCTCTGTTAGAAGTGCATGGAGGCAGGGAATGAATGTAATAGTGTGATTAGAACAAAGAGAGTAGACCAGGCTTGGTAGGATATATAATATGGAAATCAGATACTAAGTTAGTGGCATAAGTGAGTTCAGATGTAAGAGTTCACTTGGATTTATCTTTAATGTCTTCATATCTTAGCTAGATTACCTTGTACAAGAGCTTGCATGCCTATTGGCAATTGATCTTAGAGTCCACTATCTAAGAAATTTCATACTTGGATTCTCTATCAATTATGACTAGTGTAAGAGCCAGTTGTGTTCTCTTGGGGAAAGAGTTGGACATGGGAGGTTTGAGCATAGACACATGAAAAACTGAATGAACAAAGTGTATAGACTCTGGGAAACAGAAGATAAACAATAGTATACTAGACTGAGAAATAATTTCATAGAGTCTGAGATATTTTTTAAAAAGCTTTTTTGAAAGCTGAGTAGTTTTGAAGAACTGGGCCTTGACAAAGATTTTGTCATTTACTTTGAAATCAGCAGTGGGGGAATATCATGCATTAGTGGATTTTTAATAACACTGTTAGGCTATAGAAATTTTAGCTTTAAGAGTATTCTGTAATTTATTGAGGTCTATAGCAAAGTTGCAGGCTTAGAAAGAAACAATATCATATTCAGGGTGAACAGTGATGTTTGGATGATATCTCTTATTAGTGAAGAATAGAGAGACATCAGTGATAGTATTCAGAGTATTATTATAAAAAACTTCACAAGTAGTAGAAGTTCAGACCAGTTGTCTTGCTAGTAATTACAATATATACAAAGGTATTGCTTGAGGGTCTGATTTGTGTGTTCAGTTTGTCTATTACCTTTAAGGTGGTAACCTGAAGTGAAGTAAAGCTGTATATTCAGAGCAGTGCCTAAAGAACAGAAGAAGTTCAACATAAACTGAGTCTCTATCAAAGGTAATATGGAAAGAAATACCATGTTTGGAGAATATATGAAGGTGATAGACTATTGTTATATTCCATTTCAGTCACATCTATTCCAACCTATAGATAATGTCTCTTCCTTATCCACACTTCCCAATATTTTCTAGTACAAATAAATCATCTCTATTTTATCTCAGACATTCTTACTGAACTCTTGCTGACTCTATAGATCTCTATTCCTAATATCCAAGAATCACCAGTAACCAGAGTAATGCTTAATAGTTTCCATTCTAGATAACTACCCTAGATAGTATATTTAGTGTATATACTAGTAGTTTACACTGTCAAAGTCTTATTCTGGAAATTAACTAAAACTATTACCAACTTCTGGTGCTAGCAACAATATATCTCTCATCTTTCAGTAGACTCAACTCTTGTCCTTAAGTATCTTATCTGAAATATGTGACCAGCATGACTTATAGAGGTGCAGTATATAATGTTACAATCTCAAGATCTTAAAGTAGATCAAGAAAAGAAACCTTATATTAAGATTAACACAAGAGAACTTGATAAAGTTTCTAGTACAGAACTGTCTATCTTATATACTAAGTTACTGGTCTATGCTACAGTACCATTAACCTATCCTAGAGGCCATATGTTATCTTTAAGATCAACATATATCAAACATGTTGTAGTGATATTATTTCTTTTAGGATCTTTTACTATGTTTTATTATGACATGTCTCTCAAGCTGATGAAGGCTTAATTCCAATTGATGAGATTCAGGAGATATCAGAACTGCTCATCAATTGCCAGCTTACTATTGTAAGGAAACAGAGAAATGAATTACATTATCCTATCAAATAGCAGAAGCAACTGTTTAAAGAATTCATATAGGAAAATCAATGTGAAGTCATTATCATTAAACAAACATGCCAAATTTACAGATGTGATAGTGTCATAGACAAGAATAAAGATTGTCTGCTTGGTAAGCTAGTCAACTATGACCAAGATAGTATTAAATATGGAGGATGACAGAAGTTTCTTGATGAAGTTTATAGAAATAGAATTCCATGGTCATTTGAGAATGAGAAATTGTTTAAGAGATCTGTAGGGCTTGTGATGTTATAGCTTGGATTGTATACAAGTGATATAGAATTTGCAGAATTGTTATACATCAGTATGAAGACTAGGCCAGGAATATCTGTGGTAAACTAATTCTAGTGTTTTGTTTTGACCAAAGTGTTTAACAAGAATGTGATCATGATTATACTAGAGAACATGTGTACAGAGATTACTAACAGATAACATATAAATTCTATTATCAAGGAGGAGAAGATTATTTAGGTCTGTAGACCATTAGCCATCTGCAAAAATATGTTTTGTAGCAATTGGATCACTATAGAGAGCCAAAAAAATGTCTCAGTGTAAAATGTCCAAATCAATGACTGTAACTACACAAAAGAAAGGAAAGAGAAGAACAGTAGCTTATATATGGGGGCCACAAGTTGTTCTTAGATGAAGATTGGTTTGAAGTTATAAAGGTTGACTGTAGCATAGCCAGTATTTTCCTCTTTAGGACAGACATCCCATCATCTAGTAAGAGCATCTGGTTTAGTGCCAAGACAACTAGAATAGAATCTGATAACAAGGTTAAACTGAGAGAGATACACCATACTTGCCTCTAGGTCAATATCTTGGTAGTAGAAAAATACTCAAGGTTTTTATGATCTATAACAATGTCAATAAGATAAGCCAGACCCTCCAGGGAGTGTTGCCAAATTTTGAAAGCTTCAAAAATAGCAAACAATTCCTTGTCATATCTATTGTAGTTCAACTCTGCTACAGTAAAAGTGTGGGAGTGAAAGACAACCAGATGAAATTCATTTTCTTTATTAATAATAGAAATAATTGTAGTAAGAGCATAGTTCAAAGTATCAGTTTCTATAATGAGTTAAACATTGGAAATTTAATGAGTGAGAATAGGAGCAGAGGTGAATGTCTTCTTGAAAGAGTTGAAAGCATTATGATAAAAGGAGTCAAACTTCCAAGGAATGTTCTTCTGGGTAAGATATGTTAATGAAATGATAATGTCTGAGTAGTTGAAAATAAACTAGTGATAGAAATTAGTAAAACCTAAGAAGAATTGAATATCCTTGACTTTTTTGGGCTCTAGCCAGTCTTGAATAATCTTTACTTTGTTATCAAACATGATAAAGCCAGAAGAAGAAAGAATATATCCCAGATACTCTACTAACTCAGAGTAAAATTCATATTTCTCTGCTTTGGCATAAAGGCCAGCCTTGCAGAGACACTTGAATACTTCTTTAACATGCTGGTGATGTTCAGATATGTTATTCAAGTAGATAAGTATATTATCCAGATAGATTACAACACAGATGTCCAAAATGTTGGAGAAAATGTCATTCATGAATCACTGAAAGGCTGTAGAAGCATTAGTAAGACTAAAGAGTATTACAGACCACTTGAATGATCTGTAACATGTTCTAAAAGCAGTCTTCCATTCATTGCCATCCATGATGTGAACCAAGTAGTAAGTATGATAAAGATTTATCTTTGAATAAACCTGAGCTTTGTAAGATGAGTCTAGTAGATTGGAAATGAATGGAAGTAGATAGCAATCCTTTTTGAAAATATAGTTAAAACTATAGAAGTCGACACAGAGGTATATTGAACTATCTTTCTTCTTGATAAATAAGACTGGTACACTATACAGAGAGAAAGTTGGCCAGATGAAATCTGTATTAAGGTTATCCTCAATAAACTTTTTAAGAGCCTCTTGTTCAGATGCCAGAAGAGAGGATATAGAGCCAACTAGGGGTTGAGCACTTTCTTCTAGATTGATTTGGAGGTTATAAGAACAATGGGAAGTAAAGACTTCAGTTTTGGTTTTGCTGAAAACATTAGTGAATTTATGATACCAAGTTTTACAGAGTTAGCCTGAATGTTAGAAGAGTGAAGACAGAGTTCAAAGTTGCTAGAGCCTAGAAGTTTTAATATGTACAAAAATACAGAGGTCTTAGATACAAGTATGGAAACTATGGAGTCTAATAATTGCAAAGGGGTATCAGAAGCTGATAGAAATACCAATGGTGTGTTAGCTGTGATACAAGAGGGAGCAAGATTTTCTCACAAAGATGAACAGAAGTTTATTGATCTATTTATTTAGTTAATCAGTAGATTGTATTGGACAAGCCAGTTATATCTAAGGACTAAAGAGCAGGAAAAATCAAGTAGAGTAATATAGAAGTCTAGATTCATAAAATTACTAGTGGAGAAAGTTATAGGCAGGTTAGCAATTTTGAAGATAGTACTGTTTGATGAACTATTAAACAAGTAGAAAGCAATCAGAGAAGTTGCAAAGGTCTTTAGGTAGTGAGCATCCATAAATTTCAAGTCTACAAAGCAATGAGTAGACCTAGAGTTAACTAGAGCTCAGAATGGAATTTTATTAAGATGATCCTGACCAAGGATCAAGGGAAAAATAAGAGAGACAAAGAGTAAATAAGAATCAGAAAGAGTAGATGTATTGAATTGGATAGAACTTATTGCTATATAGGGAAGTTTAACATGGTTCTTAGTCTGTGCAGAGTTCTGGGATCGCTCTTTATTTTTCCAAGGGTTTCTCAGAAGTATTTGCTAGAGAATCAGTAGTTGTTGAATCACTATAGCCTTTTAGCATGACCATAGTTTGCTTCTTAGAACAGAAGTCCAACTTGTAGTTTTTTGCACTGTAATAGAAGTACAGATTGTTTTTAAGATACTTCTTATGCTTGTCACTAGTTAACTTGCTATTGCTGGCTAGCTTGGAAGAAAGATCTACTCACAGAGAATTAGGTTATTTCTTGGGAGTAGGGAACAGAAATAGTTTGGACAGAGATAATTTAGTAGATGAAGTTACTAGAGATGTATTTGCCTTATTCTGAGAGGCCATGGCATTACTAGTAGAAAAGCTTTACCTTATTTTTAAGAGTAAGACTTAAGAGTCTTCTTTCCTACCTACCTGACATAGTGATATTTGTAGTTATGTTCCCAGTAGCAATAATCAATAGTTATTATCAAAGCATACATGTTCTGAAACAAGATAGGTTTTTCTTGTTCCCAGATAGAGATAGGATCCTGAATCTGATTAGGAAGACTCTAGTAATAGTGATGGCACAGAACACTATTTCCCCAACCTAGTTAAGAGACATAGTATATGAAATCCATATTGTAAGTAGAAATATTGTTACTAGACTTTATATGGAAATTGTTCAGCATGTTGGCTACTTTACCAATAGAGTCCAAAAGACTAAAATGTCAATGTAATTTGTCAACAAACAGGTTTTATTTAGAAAGCCAGTATTGCAGAATATCCTAGTCTTTCTAGTTGAGGCCTACCTCAAACTAATCCTGAGCAACTTTAGTAAAATAGGTTATTGTGAAATTGATTTTTACAATGTTTATGTTGAATTGCATAGAATTGACATAAAAGTAGAGACAACATTAAAACAGAAAATTATTAAGCTTGTTAGGCTTAGTACTACTAAAAGTATTGGGAATACAAGCTTTAGTTCCCCTTGAATTAGTATTAGAACTGGAAGTTTAATTAGTATTAAAAGTGTTTGCAAGTCAACCAAGTATGTCAGCCAACCAAGTATGTCAGCCAACTGCTCATTAGTATTATCACTATGACAGGATTTTGACCATGAGTGAGTAGAAGAAGTAGGTCTATTAGCTGTCAGATTAGTAATAGGATTAATAGCAGAAGCATCCTTTTAATTAGGATTATTGTCCACAAGGACAATACTTGGGCCAGAGACAGGTTAAATAGTATGAGATAGAGATCTTGGAGATAATCAGCCTCTTTGATAGATATGTCTTGAATATTGTGGAGCATTTGGCAGATATGCAAGATTATTACTAAAATATAAAATTGTGTTGAAAAGTGTCCCAAGCAGTAGAACCAGAGTTGACTCTGAATAGATTAAAGAGTTATGGCAAGAGAAAGCTATTTGGACTTTGAAGTGTAAAGGTTGATATGTAGATAGAATTGTGATAAAGAATTTAGCAGAAGAAACTGCTCAGAAGTGACAGTAGACCTGGAAGTCTGATAATACTGTCAGGTATAGTTTACACTAGAAGTAAAAGTCTATAGAATTAGCTTAGAAATACACAAACTTGTGGAACAACCTTGGCTTCAGCTTATGTGCTGTACTATCTGATTACTGTATATTTGCAACTTCAGATAAAAGAAAAAATCTAAGATAGGAGTGAGTACTGATTTGTATGTTACTATTGAACATCAGAGATTAAGTTCAATAAGAGTTATCTTTGTCAATTATCAGACTAGCAAATTATAGTATAACTACTAACCTTATATACAAGAAAGAACTATAGGAAATGCTTAGAGTTTCAGTGGTATAGCCTCTATCACTCTAAGTAGAGATTTCGGTGATGAAACACTAACAGAAGTAGGAACTCTGTTATAGAAGACTAAGTCAGATAAGAATATTTCTATTATGGAAGACTAAATATCTTGATAGTTGTATCATTGTTATAAGAACATGTTGTGACAAAGATGGCTATTGTGAAAGATAGGCTTATATAATAGAAGTTGAGAAAGCAGTATCACTATGAAGATGTATTTTCTAGATGGGTGGACTTAGCATACAACATTACTATATACTACTTGTTTTTTATTATTGCTCTCTTTTAGCTTTCTATTAAAGTATATATACTATATGTTGTAGCAACCACTAGATACAAAGTCTAATAATTACACAAGCAAGTAAAGCTCTTAGTAGGCTATCAATATGGAGATCACAAGAGAACTCAACAAGGAGTCTCTGTTGAATTGCTACTCTATTTATATAAGTTACATATGGTCTATGCTACTTAATAATTACCCTACCCTAAAGTCCATATATTGTCCATAAGTGCATCATATGTATACTATGAGATAGCCATATAGTTAATATATTCCTTGATATCATTCATCTAGACTGTTCCAGCCTGCTCTAGTCCATTTTAGGTTTTATGACATCACATCATGTGACATGTCATGTGACCACAGTCATGTGCCTCTTCATCATCAAATAAAAAGAAAAAGAAAATCAAAAGAAAAGAAATATAAAATCCATAAAAATAGATAAAAGAAAAATATTAGTATCCAAGCATACCATAACACTATAAGTAAGTAGTTGCTGGTTGTCCACACTGCACCATATTGCTGTGCACTCTATTTCTTCTAACACCTAGGCACTTACAACTTTCCAAGTAAGACTAATTTTCTTACAGACTTAATCTATAATCTAGGTACCTTATCTGACCTTATAGATATTCACATCTATAAGTTTCTATACTTGATCTGACCCTTTTTTATATGACTCATCAAAGATATCCACTTGAAGTAAAATCTACCTTCTTAATAGTATTTCCAAACTCTTAACACTGCTATTACTTTTCTGTTCATTCTTTATTCTAGTTCATCCTCATAGCCTTCCTCAGAAGAATATCTGCAAATCCCAACTTTGGATCCACTTTTACAGCTGTGCCATAGTTAAGCAGACAACTTGCCAATATAATAGTAAATTCTCCTTATCACTCAAAGTAACTCAATCTACAACTGACTAATCCTCTCTAGTTATTTATATATACTCTTTCAAGAGCTATGGGTATATTTCCACTTATAGTTTCAGACTCTAGTATTGTTTTAATTGATGACAATCTAAACTAAAAAGACACTTCAGCTCCAGAAAATCTTTTACTACCTATTCTGGATCCCTATCCAAATACTCCCACTTAAGAGTAGTTTTAAATTTTATTTTATTGAGTGAGCATTATTAGTATCTACTATCACTTTTGAGCAAGTTTCAAAGAGTTCTAGTAGCCTGAAAAAGACTGGCAAAATGAGTATTAGTTGGTATCTTCAATTGTAAGATTCTACTTGAGAGGTGCCTTTAGAGTACATTACCTAGAATAGATAATGTCGTTAGAGGCTCTTAAGAAACTTTGCAATCTATTTACTAGATTTTCCAAAGGAACTTGTTATACAGTGTAAGATTCACTGTTTAGGAGTATGTTAGTCAGAAAAAGTATTTGTAAGTGGATACTACTTGTATATTTCTTTTAAATATCCTTCCAAACTTCATCCTTTCACATTCACAAGAGTTCTCTTTTAAGTGTTTTATATATCTAATCATTTTCTATATTATTTTTTCTATATTTTATATTGATTCCTGATGCTGATATTGTTTTTTTTAAATTCTTTAGTATGCAGTTAAGAATTAGTATTGTATAATTTCTGTTGCATCCTAGTATAACCTCTTTTCTGCTTAACCTTTGTTAATGGATCTAGATAAGTTAAACAATTTCTTATTTCAGTATTGCCTATACTTATATACTAGCCTGATGTAATTCACTTCTAATATTATGAAGATAAACTTTGTAATGATCTATCTTACTAGTGTAGTATAAGACTAGTTTGAGAGAAAGCTTAACTAAGAAGAATAAAGAATCTTTCATAACTGGTTCTAAGACTAAAGTTGCTTTGTCAATGAACTCTGGTACTGCTTTAGGTTCTCTAACCTAGTTGGAGAAGCTATAACCTACTGAATAATCTTTGGATGAAGTCTAGTAACAAAATTTTCACTTATAATATAAGGTACACTTTACAACTTGGATAGAGTAACAGTGTTCTCTGTCACCATTACTACCAGGATTTTCCAAGCAGAATCCAAGATCTCATCTCGACCTGGAAACAAGGAAAACCATTTTTATTCCAAACTATGTGCTTACTAGTATCAACAACTAGTACTAGGAATATGACTAAGAATATATCTGTGTCCAGACAGTTAAATAAGATGCAGTTGATACACATATTCAGAAGCAACAAACTTCACTTCCACTATATACAAGATTAGTGACTGTAATAAGTTCTGTCCTCTAATAATGTAAAGATTAGGAAAGCTGAGATAATCTCTTCTAAAAAATCAGAAAACTAGTGTGTGACTTTATAAACTTCACACAGACTAGAGGTCACATTGAACATGTTTGTGCAACTATAAGTTCAATCTATCCTAATACTTTTACTTTCTCCAACCTATATTTACTTACTCTATTCCTTTCCTTATTTCTAGTATATGAGCTAGATTATATATGGCAAGTGTCTTTTTATACTCTTATTAATTCTAGATTTACTTACTGTTTTGCTAATTTCTCCTTTATGTATACTTATAATCTTCTGATTTTATATGTTTTATCTGTTCAACTCCACATGTTTGATAGATTATTAAACAACTTTATTTTAGAAATAATATTGTTATTTATCTATTTTCAATCTAGTGAAAGTATAGTTTAGGACTTTTATGTTACTCTGCTTAACTCTTCTTACTCTTTGGTTTTTGAATATATTTAGCTCATCCAATACAATCTATTGATTGACTGAATATCTGGATCTATTTCTTTCTGTCCAATTTTGCAAGAGAATCTCATATTTGTTTGTGCTGCAGCCAACTTTCTGTTAGTATTTTAACTATCTTCTAATATCCCACTGCCTTCACTAGCCCAAGAGGTATTTACACCTACCAATCATAGAACTTCCAAGACTTCCAGATCTCAATCAGAATGATCTCACACCACTATTATTGGTATCCTGGCTTTTATCCAAGTATCATATTTCTCAGGCTTGACAAATTTTCATCTGTTCCTCTGTTCAATAACTTTTATAGTAAGATTAGCATAATCTTTAGATAATCCAGTAGATTTATTTGCCATACCATCTAAGTATTACAGATTTGCAGATGTGTTCAGCAAAACAAAGGCCAAAATTCTTGCTTTTTATTGCTCTTACAATCTTTAGATCAATTTTGAAGAAGATACTCAACTATTAGTTGGCACTATCTATAGCTTGTCTTCTGCTAAATAGGAAACTCTTAGGAAATTTATTAATGAGAATCTTAATACAAGATTTATTCAGTTTACTTTCTCTCCTCAAGAATCATCTATGTATTTTATCAAAAAGAAAGATAAATTACTCTGTCTTTATGTTGACTTCTGTAATCTTAACTGTATTATCAAACAAAATTGTTATCTAAACCTCCTAAATTCCCCTTGCAAAGCTTGCATCTATACTAAGATAGATCTCTGTCATGCTTACCACTTAGTCTGTATTGCTGAAGGTAATAAATGGAAGACTATGTTTTACATCTACTACAGATTATTTAAATAGTCTTTTATGTTCTTTGGTCTCACCAACACTCCTATCACCTTCAAAACTTTATGAATAACATCTTCTCTAATTTTCTTGATGTTTGTATAGTAATCTATCTTAATGATATTCTGATCTATTCTGATAACATGGCTAATCATATGAAGCATGTCAAAGAAGTCCTCTACCAATTACAGAAAGCTAAACATTATACAAAAGTCAAGAAATATAAATTCCATTCTAAGTTATTTGTTAAGCATAGTTCATGTTTGTGGGGCAAAAGTCCAAAAGAGATATTTAGAGTTTAACAAGTATGAAAACCTATCAAAGACTGATAGAGATTTCCAGAACAATATTGGCCTCAACTTATATGTTGTATCTCTTGTAAGCTATATAGTTACAATTTAAAAAAAAGATCTTGAAAGGAAGAGTTAGAAGTTATAAGGAGTAAAGTAAGTGTGTTGCCACTGACATCAGAGTTTGTGTTAATTTGAGTTAATTATCAGGCTAGCTATTACTAAGTAACTACCAACCTTAAATATATAGGTAAACTAAAAGAGTAATAAAAATAGATCTTTAAGCAGATGTTTCAGTGGTAAAATACTAAAAGGAGTTGTTGTATATTATCTAACATCTGCACTCTTATCATTCTCTTTTGGTACAAATCACACTTCATATCAATCAACTCAAGGACCAAACCCTATATTTCTTATCAAATTCTATAAAATTCCAAATGACAATTCTCTATAGTATCTAACAACCTAGAATAAGTGTAGCAATAGAGTATTATTAGATCTACATTTCTATATTTAAGAACATTAGCTACCATATACTATTTCTTAGTCTGATAATTAACTTAGACTTGTATTATACTCATCTCCAACCTCTTCTGAAGCTTCTATTCTCTAAAAATACAATCTTGTAATATATAGGCTAGATGTAATATTATTTGTTGAAGCTAAGATTATTATCCATATAACACTACTTCTAGTCCCCATCCAATCCTCAGCCATTAAGTCTAACTCTCATTTCTGCCTTCCATACTACATTTATGAATACCTTTAGTAAGTATAAATAACTCCTAACAAGTTTAAGGAGAATAAATAAGTAATGAAAACAAGTATAAATGACTGTAGAGTTTGATACAAATAAAACCAAATAACTGTGGAGTTTGATATAAATAAGGCCAAATAACTACAGAGTTTTAATAACTATATTGAAAATGGATATATCTTAGAGTTTAGGCTATAACATCAGTAGAATACCTTAGATATATACTTTTCTCTTCTAGACTCATCATAGCTAACAATAAAATCAAAACTATTCAAGACTAGCCTGAATCAAGAAAAATCAAAGATATTTAGTTCTTTCTTGGATTCACCAACTTCTATTATAGGTTTATCTATGAATACTTGGATATTGTTATTCTGCTTACTTATCTCACCTAAAAGAACATTTCCTAGAATTTTGATAACTTCTGCTATGAAACTTTTGACATACTAAAAAAAGTGTTTACTTCTGCTTCTATTTTCTTATACTAGATTCCTAATGCTCAACTCATTTTCTAGTTTTATCTTATCATCAGCTTCTGTTCTAGTTAACTCAGAACTAAGTCTGACACTCCCACTAGACAATAGAATGTCTATCCTAAAGAGAGGAATATTAGCTATACTTCTATCAATTCTTACAACTTTTATCTAGTTTTTACTTATGAACAATTAGTAGCATTTCTTAAAGTATCTGTTTTAGTCTCTCTCTTCATCTACATAGCCACAATTCTTAATCTTGACATACTCTATCTTAATATCTGATCCATGCTTGCAAAAGACACTTTTGCTACAGAATATCTTGCCAATCCTAAAGACTATTGGTTAACTGACTCCTCTGGTCTTCTTTTTCTTGACAACAGAATCTACATACTATCTGTTGATAACCTCCACATCCAAGTACTCTAGTATTACTATAACCACATTCTTACAGATCACTTTAGACAAAGCAAAATACTGAAACTCATCTATTACAGATATATTTAGCCTAATATTTACTCAGATATATAAGAATTTTGTAAATATTGTGTTACTTGAATATGATTTAAACTCCAACATTATAAACCCTATAAATCTCTCAAACAACTTTCCATTCTAAAACAACTATGGAATTCAATATTTATAGACTTTATTGAGAAACTTCTGTCCTCTTCTGACTTTGATACAATTTTTGTCATAGTCAATTGACTTTTCAAGCAGGCTATTTTGATCCTAATATATAATATTATCACTTCTTTTGAGTTAGCCAGAATATTTGTCATCTATGTTTCCTCCAAACATAAAGTTCCATCTCATGTTACTTCTGATTAAAAATTTGAGTTTGTATCCAATTTCTTCTGCTCTCTAAGCACTGCTCTTAATATGTATCTCTACTTCATCTCAGACTACTATTTAGGAGGAGATAAACAAATAGAAAGAACTAACCAATCTCTAGAACAATACCTCTATATTTATTATAACTACTAGTAGAACAACTAGTCTAAACTCCTTTCACTTACAGAATTTGCTTTCAACAATGTATCTAGTACTATTACTAGTATCTTTCTGTTTTTTATAAACAAAGAATATTATTCAAACATCATAGTCCATTCTGAATAGAACATAGCCTTTTTCTATATCTGTGACTTTGCAATTGATCTTGATAAACTCTAGAGTACTCTCAAGTCTGAAATTTCTACAGCCCAATAGTATTACCAATGATCTGCTAATACACACTAACTTCTAGCTCCAAACTTCTAGGTAGGACAAAAAATGCTCAGTTTTTCTATACTATGTAACTATCTAAGAAATATTTAGGTCTTTATGAGATCATAGTACAACCTAACACACATTTGTTTACTCTTTGTCTTTTAGAATTCATATACTTCATTCATCTTATCTTCCATATTTCCATACTCAAAACTATTACTTTCAGTAACTTTCCTAGATGATCTAATCCTCCATCTGCACTAATTATTATTATTAATAGTGAGATCAAATATAAAATCTCATGGATTATTGGTTTAAAAATCAATTGTAAACAGGCTTGCAAGCTCCTCTACAAAATCATCTAACTAAGCTATAAAGATATAGAAGATAAATCTGAGTAGTAAACTATCACTGAACTCACTTATGCTTCAGAACCAATATCTGACTTCTATACCACATATTTTGTTAGATATGGTTCATATCTTATTATCTGAAATCTAATAAGGTATCTTAGAAGTCTAAATAAGTTAGTTGTATATTATTTGAGAATATGAAAGATGGAATTAGAATAATCTTTTGGCTTCAGCTTATATACTGTACCTCTATAAGTCATACTGGTTATATATTTTGGAAGAGGACTTGGTAAAATTAGTAAGTTGGAACTACTAGAAGATAACAAGATGTGTTATTACTAACACTGGAAATTAATGCTAGTTTTGGTCAATTTTCAGGATAAAACTAGTATAGTGTAAACTACTAGTTTATACACTAGGTATTCTACCTAGAGTAGCTATCTGGAATGGAAACTACTAAGCAAGTTACCCTAAATACTGGTGATTCTCAGATATCAGGGATGGAAGTTTATAAAGTTGGCAAAGAATCAGCAAAAACATCTAAGAAAGAATAGAAAAGATAATTTACACTAAAAGAGATTGAAGAGTATAGATAAGGAAGAAAGCATTGTCTGTGAGTTGGGATAGATAGCTAGAATAGAATGTGATATTTTTATTTCTTTATTTTTCTTCTAATCTATTTTCATTCTTATCTGTATTTTCAGTTTTAGTTACACTTTCTAACTATGCTTTGGTTCTCAAATGCTTATCTCTAATAAAGAAATACTATTATAAAATAACTTCCAAGATATCCAATATATTTACTTTCTAACCTCTAGATAGGACTCTAACTATATCTAGATTCCCAGTCATCCTATATTCTAGAAATTGTCTTTATAATTTTGTCTTAATTATCCTCTACATTACTATTTTCTTAGCTATAGCTCCATCTACAGACTTAGTATTTAAGACTAAATAGATACTCTAGTATTTAGTCTAGAAATCAACTAAGAATTGTCCAAAGCTCATTTTCTCACTTCCCCAACTAAGCTATTGATTAGTTCTCTCTGATATCTTGTCATTCAAAATTATAATGATACAACAGATAACAGTAACACAATATACAAACTGAGACTAAGGTCATCATCTGAGATTACATTGCAGATCTACAGAGAAACTTTTTAGCTTAATCTATAATCTGGGTATCTTGTCCATTCTCATAGATATTTACATCTATTTCTAGATAAGTTCCCATACTTGATCTGACTCTTTTCTGTACAACTGATCACAGATATTTACTTGAAGCAAGATCTACCTTCTTAACAATTGTAGACTATGGTCAATTATCAGACTGAAGTATCTACTAGTTCTTAAATATATAGGAAAGTATCTAAAACACTTGGAAACTTGAGTAGTGCAATTACTACATAGTTAATGAATTAGTATACAGTAACTGTCAAAACACAAAAGTATATTGAGGTTAATAGGACTAGAAAAGGAAAAATCTAAGTATACAAAGATCAAAATAACATAAAAAACATACCCAAGACTAAAAAAGGGAAAAAAATACAGAAAATAAAATAAAAGACATATTTATATACAGATAGTACACAAACATTGAGCTGAATGCTCATTTTTGACAACAGTTATATAGTTACCTACATCAAGTAAGATCAGTGTTTTGGACTTAGCTCTAAGCTAGGTAGATATTTGGTCAGATTGATCTATGAAGAAACACCAACTAAGTACAGAGTTTGAAATAGAAGTAAACTCTGCTATGAAAGATCAAGTACTCATAGAGTCTTGAAGAGAAATAACACTACTGTTATAGCTCAAAGCCCTTAGTGTTGAGTTAAGAGATAACCTTGTATTGGGTAACACAAGAGAACTCAATAGAGAACTCCGTACAGGATTGTCTATGTTATATACTAGAGACACCTAGTCTATGCTGAGTACTTCTAGCCTACCCTAAATGACTATGTGTACACCTCAAGGCCAACATGTATTGCATATATTGTACAACATTATCCTTCTATGCCTTTCTTCTTGTGTTCATGGATTTAATCCTAATCCTTTGTTCTAAAAATAGAAAATAGAAAAATAAATAATAAATAAAAATAAAATGAGAAAGGAAATAGGGAAAAACTAAGTCCACTTCTCTCAATCCTGACAACTACCATGGAAGACAGATTATTTTTGGGTTGGACTTCAATATATCATATTATGAGACACTTTTTAAAGAGTGTCTCTACTTCTTCTATCCTCAGGAATTTTTCTTCTAAAGTCTTAGCTTTATCTTTTTCAGAAGAAAGTAAGAAGGAAAATATGGGTTTAGACTCTGAGATGTATGCTACTCTAAAAGTGACTATAAGTAGACTTTTCTTCAAGAAAGTGTTTTCTCTTAGACTTCCTATCACTTTTTTGCCTCAATTCTTAAGCTAGAATGACTAGATATTTGCTAAGAAGAGTAGAAACTGCTTTTCAAAACATCCAAAGACATCAAGCTTCCATTATTAGAATTGAAGATGGTGGACTCTATTTATTTTTATTTCTTTTTCTTATTTTAATTTTAACTTTAATTTTAGACTTAGACAAAGCTTGTAATATAATATCTTGTATAATGGTTATACAAGTCACAAAGTGTGATAGAAATGTGACACTTGTCACAAAGTGATCACATATATCATAGTCACAGATCACATGATTATGTAACACAGAAAAGATCATAGAAGGTTCTAGAATAAATGATATTATATAGTATAATAATAGCATGTTAGTCTTATAGAGTACACATAGACTTTGAAGTAGGTTAGCTATAATGTGCACACTATTACAAACTCAAGTTCTTAGAGTGAAACAAGTGAATAAACCTTGTATTGGGTTAACATAAGAAAACTCAATAGAGAACTCTATATAAGATTGTCTATCTTATATACTAAACTACCATAGTCTATGCTACTACTTCTTTAGCCTACTCTAAACAACCATATATTACACATGTTGTATAACATCATTCTTTTAGAATCTTCTATATCTTTTTTTGTAATTTTTATAACTTGTAACTATTGTTGTGACTGTGTCATCTGATGTGACTGATGTGTGACAGTGTGCTCATGACATTACTCTAATCCTAACCCTAAGTGAAGAAAATAAAAGAAAAAAAAAGAATTAAATAAAGAAACTAGTATACAAACTTTGCATGTCTAATACATATAGACTACAGTCTGTAGTATATAAAGTAGATAAGTTTGTACTAAGAACTCTATTGAGTTTTCTTGTATTACTTAATATAAGAATCATCTTTTGTTCTATTACTTGAGCTAAAGTTATAATATTAGAACATAATATTCTTTCTTAAGACTATTTAACACAGAATTCTCTTTCTCTTACTCTCTTATTATTCTTGACTAAAGGTAACACCATCTTTAGTGAAGAAGAATTGCTAGATCTCAGGTATAAAAAGTATACTAGCTAAAATAGAGGAAGTCTCATTATTTGTAGTGTATTATATACTTTTTCAAATATTAGTACTGTGCTACAAATCCACTTGTGACCTATTTGTATAAAAGAATAGTGATCACTCTTAAAGCATCATCTAGAGTAAAATGGTCTCCTTAAACCAAAATTGTTTATACTTTTTCTAAAGTAGTAGTTAATAACTTAAGTAGTCAATAAATAGTATAAGGTAAGATAAGAAGAGGGCCCATAACACTTATAGAGATTACTTCAAGTTTAGAATATGAGTCTGAGAGTAAGGCTAGCACAGACTTTTCTCTAGAGAACATAACATTAACTAGCTATTGCTTCAAATAAGACAGTAACAAGAACAAATAGTGGCTTTGTAAACATTATTAGCAAGAAGAGACAAAGAAGCTGAGGTAGTAATTTCTCAATCCAACACTGGATTAAATATAGAAGTGGCTAAACTATAAATATTTAATGGAGATAAGTAAGGTTTTGGGATTTTGACAGCATGCAGGTTATATATAAGAATAAGAATGAGAAATAAATCAGTAGAAGAATAGATACAGTGGGTATTATCATATGTATAAGAAGGATTAGTAAATATATGTAAGAAAAATGTCATGGAAGATCTAGAAAGTGAGAGTTTGAATTATATAACAGTAGAAGAATTTTTATCAGAGTTGAAAGAAGAATTTAGTAGAGGAGATAATGAGATAATAAAGATGGTAGAATCAAAAAGATGAAACAAAGAAGTAAGATAATGGAGGAGTTTGTATAGAAGTTTAGAAGAGCAGTAAGAGAAAGTAAATATGAAAGAAGACCATTGGTAGAGGAATTCAAGCAAGAAATGAACAAAGTGATTAGAAGGAAGTTAATAGAAACAGAATAATCTTCAAGAAATATTAAACAATGGTATGAAAGAACAACAAATCTAGACAAGCATTAGAGAGAGAGTAGAAAAGAAAAAGAGAGATTAAGAGATAAATGAGAAATGAGAAATTTAGCACTAAGGTTGACCATTCTAGTAAATACTGGAGAGATACAACGACAACAATTGCCATAGCCTCAAATTTGGCCAAAGAGACAGAAGTCTCCATAGATACTGGTAGGGCCTACTTCAATGAAAGAGATAGAAAGAACAAATATAGTTATAATCCTGAAAATTACCACTATACAGATAAGATAAGATAATATTTCTCTTTTTTTGTTTCTGTATATTATATATTAAGTCTACATATTCTAAAAACATATCCCTGCAATAATAATGCAACAATTCAGGTATTCAGTCTTTTATAATAAAGATACTCCCATTGAATTTGGCCTTCTATGATAGTGTTCTCCTATCCAACTCTTTTAGTGTTTTATCACTGAAACCTCTGCTCAGTGCTATATACTAAAATTCCTCAGCATCTTCTATATATCTGACTTGTATATATGACTAGTAGTTACACTGTAATTCACTAGTCAGATAATCAATGAAGATAAACTTCTATTAAACCTAATTTCTGATGTTCAACAGCAATATATTAACATCAGTACTCACTCCTACTTTAGATTCTGTCCAAATTCTCTGAAATTGCAACTATACAACAAATAGATAGCACAGCATATAAGCTAAAGTCAAGTTTGTTCTAACAAGTTTGCATCATCAAGCTCCTAGTATGAAGTTTTCCATTTCTATGTATCTCTAAGCCAACCCTATAAGCTTTTACCTTCTGGTATGAACTATATCTAATACTATATTATACTATTTGGCTAAATACTATACAATACCCAAAGCTATCTATGATGTCTTCTTAGTCTTAATTCCAAACATTATAGCTTTGAACTTCTAATTATAGACAACTGAGCTCAGTGAGATCCCTTGGACTTGTATTTTTTTTGGAATTTTCAAGAACTGTCAAAATACTCATATAAATAGCCATCTACTTCCAGATCTCTAATTATCTATAGCCAGACATAGATAGAATTGGTAGTAGTACAAAACTGGTTGTCTCTATTATTACTACTACCTGCCATGGATTCAAACCTGTTACTTCTGCTATTACTATCACTATTTGCTACAAATTCAAACTTGCTATCTTTGCCATCACTGCAATATTCTATAGCAATCTTTCTACTGCTGCATACTACAGACACATTATAGAATATTTCTGCTCTAAGACAGACACTAAATTTATCAGCCATAACCACCAGAACTGTAAACTAAATAGTCAACACCCACCTCAAGGCTGTTATTACACAACTGGCTCTCTCAAAAATCCTAGTTTTTGAAGCTAGAAACATAACTATTGAAGTAATTACATAGTGGGTGTAGGCCTACAAATTCTTCTTCATCTATAAAAAGATACCAGCTACTAACCAAGTCAAACTAGCTACTACTACCTTTGTTGACTTGAAGATTTAACAATGGTACCAGATGAATAAGAAGGGAGGATTGTAACAGTTTCTCCTTTGAAGAATTTATTAGAATTATCTCTTCTTTTAAGAGTGATAAACATAAATTTGCAATATCAATATCTCTCTCTATAGGACAGCACACTATCTTATAGCACCTGTAATACATACCTAACTAGAGGCCCTCATGAATGAGAAACTTCAATTAAGCCTAGAGAGTAAGCTAGTGTTTGAGCTCACAATACCTCAGAACATGGCTGTTACCTCCTAAAACTAGACTCTTGCAAAGAATAAGAGCCTTCACTACTGACTTCAACAAGTTAAGACTTATAATGAGTGTATAACTGCAGTACAAGAGGTTGCAAAAAAATTGTAGAACTTGTAATAGCTACAGATCATCTCAAATGACAAAATAAAAGAATCTCTATTAACTGTATAACCCCAATGATAAGTTAGCTATACAATGAGACACTTCTCAAGCTCACAGACAATGAATGTATCCTTTTGAAACAATATCAGAATTGCTTTAAATACCAATATTTTTATACCAAACACACTAGTATCAACTGCACAGCTGGATTTCCCTTAGTAATAGGATACCAGACTCTCATAGAATTAGCTGTCTTGGTGGTTGTTCTTGCCACTTGCTATTCTTTATAATATGCTGACCCAGCAAAAAGAAAGACTTTAAAGATTGAAACTGAACCTTTTCAGACATTTATGTAAATATTTGAAAGAGATACTATAGAAAATGTTAATGAAACATCCTCCAAGTATGTTAAGCCTTATACATCCTATTTTCCCTAGATCTGCCCCAAACTTCTTATTACATTCTTTTTCTATCTTTCTTCTACCTTATATGTTAAGCCATTTATTGATACTAGTGCTTGGATAGATCTAATTAAAAGAGATATCACTGAAAAACTAGAGTTAAAAATAGTTGAGGTAAAGATACCATAATATATAGTTAGCTGTTTTGGGGGGGAGGCTTTCAAAAAGCTATGGTATAGAATATTGTTTACACTTACTAATATAAATAATATCTTGTAAAAATCTAATATTATACATATACTTGTGACTGATAAATTAGCTTACCCCATGTGACTTGGCCTAACCTTTATTCACCTTAACCAACTGATTATTGATACTAAAACAGAGACTGTTATAGACAAACATTGTAAATACAATATCATGACATCAAATAGCAAGATACTGATCTTCCCCATACCAATAATAAAGATGTTAGATATTTCTTGACCCAATAAATACCTGCCTTTAAGAACTAAATAGGAAGTATCACAAAGAGTTCTCCAACTGTTTTGAGAAAATACTGCATGTACACCAACTTCTCACAAACATCTATCATTGTATTAAGTTTAAAGACTTTTCTATTTCTTTTACAACTAGAATATACTTCTATTCTCAAAAACTACAAGATGTATAGAAAATACTAATTGACCAACATCTTACAGTAGGCTATATCCATCCATTATTCAGCCCATATTCATTAAGTATCTTTCCAGTTCTGAAGGCAAACCCTACAGCTTTGCTGTACTAGGTAAATAATTACCAAAAACTTAATAACAATATAGTGAGAGATTGGACACCACTGTCATACATTGAGATGATTCTTGCTGATGTAGGCTGTGGTAAGTTCTTTGAAAAAATCAATATAACAATTTTCAAACATTAGTATATTCAGATAACATATCCCTCATTGTAGTAAATATCCTCTTTGAAATGTACAAGTGAATAGTAATGTCTATAGAAGATATGAATACTCTAGCCACACATCAATAGTACATAGCACAAGTATTACTACTTCTGATAAAAAAAATCTGCTATATGTACATGAACAATATTATTATTTGGTTGAGCTCTATATAAAAATATAGAAAATATCCAAAAAGTATTACAACTTCTCCAGAAGGCATAACTATACTATTTCTTCAAGAAAATAAATCTATTCATCTGAGAAATTAAATTTTTAGGACATATTATATCTGTTAAGGATATTTGTATAGACTTAGCCAAAATAAGCCAAATTCTAGACTAGCCTATTCTTAGGTCAATCACAGAGGTATAAGACTTTCTCATACTAGTGAAATATCTGGCCATATTTATATCTCATCTAGCAAAATATACAGTAATATCAGATAGACTGGTAAGAAAAGAATTTAACAGAGCCTTTCTGAAATAGTTAGAAAGATACCAGAAGACATTCAAGACCATTAAAAATATTTTTACTAGAGCTAAATGCTTAATAATAATCAACAACAACTCTGAAGAAATAATATATATAACAACAAATACAAGTCTAATAGAAATAGGAGTCATATTAAATGTAGGGTACATTTGGGAAAAAACTTGCCTAGTAGTCTTTAACTTTTTGAAGCATAATTTCTGATGTATATAGACTATTACACTCTCAAATACTTCAAGAACCAAAAAAATTTATCACACCATCAAATCCACTAAGCTGACACTCTAGTATAATATAACTTTGACATTAAATTCAAATATATCAAGGGCTCAGACAACACAGTTGCAAACTTGCTATCTAGATATTCAGAACATATATTTTTTCTGGAGACTACAAATAGATCAATATCTTTCAGTAGAGTGGAGTCAATAATGACTACTCTTGAACTAGAGATAGACTCAGTCCTTCTTAAGGAGATCATAAATGGATATGATGTAAATGAGTAGTATATAAAGCTAAGAAACAATCTAGTTTCACATGAAAGAGCCCATCTTGACCTAACAGCTAAACTCTTATTCTTAAAAGACTAGCTAGTCATTCTTAAATGGAGCATCATATAACAAACACTATTTTAACTAGCTTATAACATACTTGGGTATTTTGGATTTGACAAGTATTATAAAACATTAAGAGGAAGCTACTTCTAGCCACAAATATGTTGCAATCTAAACAACTCTTATATTCTCTCCTATACTAAATGTATGTAAAACAAGAGCAATACCTCTAAGTCAGTAGATCTCTTATATCTCCTCATAGACAGCCACTTCAACAGTATCAATATTGACTTTATTGGCCTTCTGCTAACAGATGAAGGATATGATATACTATTAATAATAATGAACTGACTAGGCTCAGTAGATATCTAATTAGTCCCATGCTAGGCAGCAAATATAGCCTAGAAAGTAACATATCTATTCTTTAACAATTAGTATTGTGAGAATGGTCTTCTCTTGTTAATCATAACTGATCACAATAAACTGTTTTTTAGTAAATTCTAAAAGGAGTTGTATAAATAAATAAGAGTAAAATTCGAAATATCATCAGCTTATCACCTAAAAACTGTTGGAGCAGCAGAGCATACAAAACAAAACAGTAAACCAAATGCTATGTTATTATGTAAATAAACAACAGAAAGAATGGGTGAAAATATTACCCATAATATACCACAGTTAATGCATCAACTGGCTACTCTCCCTTTCAACTAAACTCAGAGTTCTTACTACAGCTAATTCCTCCTTTAATTAAAGCCATCCAAGATACTGAAAAAGCATTAAAAGCATCCCAAATACTTGAGTAGCTTTAAAATAACATCAAGAATGTCTAAGACTCCCTTACAACAACAAAGATTTAACAAGCCCATCATGCCAACTTATACTATGCAGTAGAAGATATATATCAAATGAGAGATATGGTAATGCTAAGCACAAGAAATCACCACTCAGAATACAAGTTTAAAGAGGATAAGTATTCTGCTAAATTTATACCAAGATATAATGGATCATGAAAGATTATCAAGGTCTTTTCAGAAAAATTAAAATATATACTGGAACTTTCTAACTTAGGCAATATTTTTTCTTTATTCTGTACAAGTCAATTATGCTATTTTTGGCCAAATGATCCCAGTTTCTTTCTCTTCTAGGAACTTATCTAGCCAAGATATATTCTCTTACCTGATAGTACTAAATAATAGCTTATAAATCAAATTCTTGATAAGAAGAAAATAGGCTGAGGCAAATGTTATCTGGTAGCCTTTAAAAAATGGGATCCTGAACATAATATCTGACTACCAGATACATAATTACAAGAGAACAAAGCTCTTGACTGATGGAAAAAAGAGGGAAGATGTAATATGGCTAGACTGCCAGTATCAAACCAACTACACCAAAAGACAATTTAACTGAAAGCTTATACTTTTCAGCTGACTGGCAATATTTATGCTGATTATGGAAACTCAAATAAATAGCAGGCTTATAGAAAAATCTAAATTTTACAAAGTAGAGAATGGTATAATTTTAAAGATTACCACTGCACAGATAAGATAAGATAATATTTCTCCTTGTTTGTTTCTATGTTACACTATTTGGCTAAATACTATACAGTACCCAAAGCTATTTATAATATCTTCTTAGTCTCAATTTCAGATTATCATAGGTAAACTCTTTCTTATAATTATATAGTCTTAGTCTTAATTCTAGACATTATAGCTTTGAACTTCCAATTATAGACAACTGAGTGGAGTGAGGTCTCTTTGACTTATAGCAGTAGTAGTTAAAAATCTCTTGTAAGAACAAGAAGGAAGAGGAGAAGAAATAAGAAGAGATCTTTATGTGATGGATGTGGACAGAAAAAGAAATTACTATAGTTGTAGAAGATTTAGCCATCTTAAAGACAATTTAAAAGAAGAGAAGAGTTTAATATTCTTTGACTAGACTCTTATAATAAGTTCTATATACTAGCTAGTCAAGTAGTGTAAGCTAGTATTCCAGATCTAGAGAAAACCAAAAGTAAGAAAGATAAGAAGATAATTTTGAGAGAAGAAAAAAGGAAAAGAAAGAAGGAAAAACATTCTTTCCAACCTAATCTTCACTATTATTTCCCTCAGTATTTCTTCTTTGTTTGTCTTTCTTACTTCTATTATGATATGCAGAAAGAAATTATGGTGGAGGCATTATTAGATAGTAAGGCAACTAGATTGGTAATAAGTTTAGAATTTGCAAACAAATAGGGGTTTAAATTGAAAAAAATTGAGAGGTCTATTTATGTGAGGAATATGGACAGTTTTTTTAAGGTGAGAATTCCATAGAGATTATAAGAGGATTCAACAAAGAGTCTCCAATGTATTTCTATACTATTTAATAAGAAAGGATCTATTGAGTATACAATAGAGGTAAATATTTATTATCAGAAACATAAGGAGAGAATAGAGATTAATGTGATAAAAGAATAGAAGTGAAAAGTAATTTTGAGAATACTATGGCTTATATGTCACAACTCTGATATTGACTGGAAAATAGGAGAAGTGAAGATGACAAGATGCCCAAAGGAGTATAAAAAGCAGTAGAAGCCAAAACAAAAAAAAATAAGATGGTAAAAATAAAAAGAGGAAGAGAAAAAAGTAGAAAAAGCAGAAAAAGAAGAAGAAAAAACAAAAAAGAAAAGAAAAATGGAAGTAAAGAAGGTAGTAGAGAAATAAAAGATTTGAGATGAGGGGGAGAAAGCAGCCAAATCTGAAGAAGAGGCCAAGAAATTAGTTTCTCAAAAGTTCTATAAGTAAATTTACATCTTTGGAAAAAAAACAAGTAAGAGAATGCCAAAAAAGAAGATATGGGATTATGTGATTGAGATAAAGAAAGGATTTGTGCTGAGAAAGAGAAAGGTATATCCATTGTCAAGAGAAGAAAGAAAAAATGTAGTTGAAGAATAACTGAGAAAAAGGTATATCAGATCTTTAAAGTCACCTCAAACAACATCTGTGTTTTTTGTTAGAAAGAAGAACAGTAAAAAGTGTATAGTTCAGAACTATTGGTATTTAAATAAATGAACAATTAAAAATAATTACTCTTTATCTTTAATCTTAGATATTGTAGAAAATATTGGTACTAAGAAAGTATTTACAAAGTTGGACTTATGATAGAGTTACAATAATATTTGGATAAAAGAGGAAGATGAGTAGAAGGCAGTATTTACAACTCCAAAAAGGTTACTTGAACCTACAGTCATGTTCTTTGGACTAACTAACTCTTCAGCAACATTTCAGATAATAATGAATAGAATTCTACAGAGTTTAATCAATACTGGAGAAGTGGTAAGTTTCATTAATAATGTAATTGTGAGAACAAAGAAGAAGGAAGGACATAATGAAGTAGTAGAAGAAGAAGTAGAAGAAATAGTAAGAAGGTTAGCAGAGAACAACTTGTATATAAAACTAGAAAAATAGAAGTAGAAGGTGTAGAAAGTAGGATTTTTGGAAGTAGTGATTATGTCAGAAGGAATTAAAATAACAGAAGAAAAAGTAAGGAAATTGTTGAATTGGCCAACTCCTAAAGAAGTTAAGGATATACAAAATTTTTGGGACTAGCCAATTATTATTAGTTGTTTATTAAAGATTTTGCATCTATAGTTAGACCATTACATGACCTGGTAAAAAAGAATTAGAAGTGTAATTGAACAGAGAAGGTGTTTAAGAAGTTGAAGGAGAAATTTACAAAAAAACTAGTATTAGTAGTACTAGACTTCAATAAAAATGAGAATGGAAGTCAATATATTAGACTATGTAACAGAAAGAGTTTTATCTATAGAGTGTGAGGATGAACAATAAAGACTCATAGTATATCTCTCAATATCTCTCAATAAGAAAAACTATAAGATCTATAACAAGGAAATGTTAGTGATGATTGGAAAACTAGAGACATTTATTAGAAAGCACAAAATTCAAGTTCAAGATTTGAACAAACTATAAAAACTTAGAATACTTTATAAAAGTATGAAAGTTGAATAGAAGACAAGCCTGATGAGTGTTATATCTATCAAAATTTAACTTCACTTTGAAACATATACCAGGGGCAAAGATGGAAAAAACAGATATACTTAGTAGGAGACTAGACTGGAAAGTAGGCATAGAAAAAGACAATGAAAACCAAAAACTAATTAAAGAAGAATAAATTCATAATTTAACTGAAGTAGTAATAGAAGGACCTAAAGTAGGTATAATAGAAAAAATAAAAATAGCTAGAAGAAAGAATAAGGAGGTAGTTAGAATAATGAAAGAAATAAAAAAGATGAAAGTTAAAGTATTAAGAGGAGATGAATGACAAGTAGAAGAAGATTTGGTATTGAAGGAGAGAAAATTATATGTGCTAAAGAAGGAGTTGAGAGTGGAAATAATCTCATTACACTATGATATACCAGTGGCAGGATATAAAGGAAGATAGAAGACAACAGAATTGGTAACAAGAAACTGCTGGTAGCTAGATCTAACAAAAGATATAGGAAAATATATGGATAAATATAATATATGTTATAGCTTGAACGTGTGGACAGACTTGGACTAGGGTTAGGGTTTGGACAAGTATATATTGTAGTGATAATTATTAGTCTACAACAGGAGAAGAGATATAGGAGATAGACACATGAC
>Ga0157364_1000021_pt1 | contig 48481 bp, 13 predicted proteins | sample AttsexASBM2_FD_111476 | JGI IMG/M metagenome (GOLD analysis project Ga0157364, IMG submission 111476) | Fungus gardens microbial communities from leaf cutter ant in Ribeirão Preto, State of São Paulo, Brazil - Atta sexdens ASBM2 | ecosystem: Host-associated > Fungi > Mycelium > Unclassified ...
AATAATTTCAACGAACGCTTCAAAATATACAGTGTTATAATATAGGGAGATTGGAGCTAGTCTTCAGTTTCGAATTTTTACAGATGAAATTAAGAGACTTATCGAAAAAATGAATTCTACATTAGTTACTACATATATACATTTGACTATCTAATAATATTTTAATAATAAGAGGAAACTGATAACTAATATGAAGAAAATGAATCCTTCTAATGCATTTCAATTAGCCCCGGAATCGGGATAAGGTAACTAATGGGGTAATTTGACTAAAATTATTAAAATGAAGATTAATGTATTTTAAGCATCTATGGCTACATATTAATAAAACTTTTATAAAAACATTTTAAACATTCACTTTGCAAGGATCAATGCTTCTTTTTGCTTGTTTCATGCAAAAAACGCATCGAATAGACCTAGTTTATCGAGATTACTCGTGAGGGAAACTAAACTTATAACGTTTACTACTGGGGTAAATCTCTTTAGAGGAATGAAATATTGAGTAGATATTATAAGAGTCGTCACTAAATAAGTCATATAGCATGCTGTGATTAATCTATTCGTTTTTTGAAAACATTAATATAGTATATGATGCATCTGAGTTTTCGATGTCAAGAAAGTCGATAGGACAGTACAGGTAATCGTGTGTTATCCTAAGATCGCAATTGAGAGACGCGAGAATAGATAAGCGAAAATAGATTTATCTTGAGGACAAAGAAGAAACTCTGTCGATGAAATGTGAAAGTACTCACCAAACTATGCTTCACGACAAGCTCCACGAACACTTTGCGAGGATTGAATTCCTCGATCGATCGGCATATTGTATTCTCAAAAACTAGAATATTGAATAAAGATCTTTATTCTCTTTAAAAAATCACAGGAGAAAAAGAATAATAAAATGTAATCATATAGTTTATATATAAAAATTACATACATATGATATTAAATTTAATGCAAAGAACAATGAAATGCGTTAAATGTATGAGGAAATGAAATAAATTTCATAATATATTTATAATGACATATATAAGAGAATTTGATATAACAAAAAGTGAAATATAATTATTTTCGACAAAGTCCACAGAAAATATGTTGAATATTTTCATACTTGAGATACGTAATGTATTTATTGTTTTCTGTTCTACATAATTTTAATTTGAAACTTCTTTCAGATTTTTTTTTTACAATTGTTAAACTAAAATAAATAATTAAGCGATTTAGACTTTTCGGTTTACGTATTTATTTATATTATTGTATTGTCTGTGCAAAACAAATTAAAATTCTAATATGAATTAAAGCCACATATTTTTTTATTTAAATGCCCATAAAAAGTATCTATTTACAAAGTATTTTATTTCATTTTTAATTTTTATCTACAATTACATACAATAATTATAATTATATATATTTATGTTACAAATTAATAAACAATAAGGGCTACGAACTAAATTATAATTATTTAAAATTTCTGAACAGAATGTTTCGACTTTTTGTCAAGGCCATCCTCAGTGTTTACAATATTTAGAAAATTGAATGCAATAAAATTGAGTTTCTGTAACAATTCGGTACGAATAATTTTAAAATTATAATTACGCTAATATAAATTGATAGTGATTCTTCGTGCATTTTTATTATAATCCTTTCTCTCTTTTAATTTAGTTTGTTCATAGTATATTCATATAATTATGCATATAAATCAAGCAATCGCAATTTGTAGTCCATGTTAATGATAAATTTAGTTGAAAATATTAAATCAATCGAGAGTATAAACATACATTCTGTCAATAAGAATTAATACAATAGATTATAGTAGATTATAAATTATAAAACCAATAATGAATAAATGATCATTACATTCACTAATTGTTCACATATATTGGGTTGTCCGGAAAGTTTGTGCCGATTTTGAAGGAAAATTGAAACGCAGAAGATTTAAATTTTAGTATAATTTTATTAAATTTAAATCTTTTGCGGCACGAACTTTCCAGATAACCCAATATAATCGTTAACTAAGACAAGTCTTCATAAATATATTTAAGTAATAATAAATTCTCTAATAAATTAAAACTTGTGTACATATACATACTTCACCTCAAACGAGAAAGCGTAGTAAGGATGTTAGTCCAATAATTAAAAACAGTAAATCAAATTAATTTCAGAAGTAATCCGATTGGAATCAAAAAATTGAAACTTGTTCAGTCTGAAACGAGCGACGTTCTGATGCTATGTAATTAATAGAGCCTAGACGTTTGTGACTGAAAGTGATAAGATTGGAAGTGGAAGAGGTAAAGATAGGAATAGAAATGAAGAAGAAAAGAAGGAAGACTAAGAAGGGGAAAAAGACTGCAACATCTGTAGATAAGAATTCGTCTATTTATGTCAAAGTATTTTATTTCATTTGTGGTTTTTATCTATAGCAACTGCATGCAATAGTTATGTGTAATTGTATAATATGTACTCGTTAATGAGACTACGCGACATTGTGAATCATCGGCGAATGGATAAAAACCGCGACAGAAATATCAGATAGAATTCTGTGAGAATTATAGACAACTTTACACTTTGTGATATTATTGAATATTTTTTTCCGTTTCAGTTATATTATAAAATAAAGTATCATCTTCCGTTATGCAGTTTATTTTGAAACTTTTTTTAGCTTTGCATCTTTATTTAATTAAGATTAACAATTAAAAGTAAATAATTAAAACAATTATATAAATATAAAACGTGATAGAAGTGTAAAACTGAATTCTATGATAAAGTTATTATTACTTTGTTCTTAAGTTATAAATAAAGTTATCTGATAAGATTATCCGGGAAACATCTATAAATTCTTTTGACGAGAGATCCGCCGATCTTTCTTTTGACTCTCATGAGAGAACAGCGGTTTCCTCTTTAGTTACACAAGAGCTAATTCATGAGGGATGGAACAGGCACATTTGTAGGGATGGGTAGGGGTGAGCGACCGGTCAGAGTGCTTCTTGGCTAGAGAGGGTACGTCGTAAGGACGCAAAGGCGCCGCAATCGATATCCACTCGCTGTTGTTCCACGATGGAACAACAACGGCGTGGCATCACGATGGAATGCCTCTGCAGTATTAATGTGAACAACACAATCCGAATCCTTCCTGTCGAAAAGCGCCGAATTTTAATCGTACCAATTTCCGGCGCGTTGGATTTTTCGAGAGATTTACAAGCAATTTCGCGAAACGATTCTCCGGTTGTCGACATAGGTATACGTTTAACTTTTGATTCATCTCGATTCGTGCATTTTTTTTTCATCATATTGAAAAACCGATTACCTTAATAAATTAATTAATAACTGGCAATTAAATGAAAATAACTTTCTTGTCTATTAATCTCGATTTTTCTGTGAATTGTGTGGAGGCGCGATTTACATTTGAGTCATTTAAGAGGGAATTGCTTTTAATAATTACTAATGAAATAAGCAAATGTACGTAATTGAATACAAACGTTCAGCATCGACATTTTATTAGCTATTTTACCTTGACCTAACAGACATTCGTAGAAATGACATATGCTAATGAATGACTGTGCAACCATCAATACGAATGTGTTTGATAAAAAGGCACATGTTTTTTCTCGCGCGTGTTTTTCATATTATTCACGATGGAATTCAAGATGAGAAGTTCTCTCTGCGTTTGTCGTCATTGTTAAATTTATAATGTCAAATTATATCCAAATTGAGTCATTCAATCGTTTCTATAGGGCGCCATTGCTCCTATCCAATATATTTATATATATGTATATACGTTAATACATTGACATTATGAATATAATAATATTAATTTAATTAAAACGATAAAATTAAACAATTTAATTCAAGAATGTATTAAATTTACTCCAATTTAGTTCATTATTTGCTAAATGCATACATTAATATGAACGATGCTTTGGAATTAATCATAGAAATGGATTGATTTACATTTTGACAACAAAAGTTAAAAATAACAAAATATTATTTAACTCAAGAGATTCGATTATTATTGCTTCTTTGATATCTATCTTATAACTGATTTTTAGCACTCTTTGTTTTCTATATGAATATTTATAGTTAATCTCAAAATTAAAGAAATTACTTTTTCAGTAAAAATTATTAATAGAAATATTTGATAAGAATTATCTACGTAGCTACGTTAAACACAAAACACGCAAGATTCGTGTAAACGTGTCTGAGCACGCAGCAGCGACTGCTGTGTAGTTCTTACTTAATAAAGTCTAACAGATTTTTTTTTTTTATCTATACCAGGCCTGTCTAATTTGAGCTCCGGAGCTAAAACACAAAGCCATCGATGCAAAAAAATTCAATGTAAGATTTTAGGAACAATAAAGTGTTGATAAACACTTATCACGATGATGAGCAAACTATATGTTGCACATTATTTTATATTGGTACATGAAACAAAGGATCTTGCTGAAATATCTAAAATTTAACTAGATACAGATCTGAAAATAATTTTGTTAGATTATTAAAATATAAATTACGTAGAAAGAAAAAATATACTCAAATATGATAAGCAAGGCTGCAAAAATTGTTGACATTCTAATAATCAATTTGAGCATTCTACATAATTATTATTTTGATTATCCAATAAACTTATTTTTGAAATTTTTGAAATTCGGTTTCAGTTTCAGTTCCAATCCTTTTACCAGTAACGATCCCCAAAAAGCATATTTCGGTTTTTTTTTCGGTCTCCTGCGATTATAGTCATTGATGCACGGAAAAAACGCTATGATTGCCACAAACCGGAAATAGTGACAACAATTTTCGCTCATTAATACATTTGATTGTGATAACTGTAAGAATATACTTAATAACTATAGCTGTTAAGGTATGCTATTCTTACAGTTATCGCAATCGTACTATGTATACAAGTCTTATAACCAAAAAATTGATAGACAACTTTTTTGGTCGTGGCAATTGTAAATATAACTATTTTTTCCCTGTGTATAATTACCTCTTATAAAATTTATAATAAAAAGATAATAAATATAATAAATTGCATTTTATAACAATTCATGTTTATTGAATAAAAAAATTAATTTACATATCATTCATAGAATGGAGAGATTCCCTTGAAAGATAAGTATTGTTTATCTCTTTTCTCATAAAGAGAGAAAATTACAATACATAGTATCTGCTTTTTGTCCTTTTTTTATCTGATTTTCATTGCCAAGCAGAAGATTCACTCGGTGAATTTATTCTTACTATGTTTATAGAATACTTCATAATGTGGACTAAAGGAACTATAGATTTATAAAATAAAGATGTACTACTCTGTTTCTAATTTCCAATGCAAAGTGCGAAGAAGCGTGGAAATATCCGCATCGCCACATACATACATATTTATTTGGGCTTCGAACAATTTAATGAGCTGCCAATGGCGGATATAGATTTTTCTTCAAATAAAAAAATTGTTATAAAATATTTAACAATGTTTAAAAAAACCTAAACCGAAACAACATTTTCGAATCATCGGTTATGATTCCAATTTTATTAGCCCGCACAATATTTCGGTTTTCGGTTTCAGTTTAACTAAAATAACTGTTATGGTCCAGTTATTAATTTTAGTTCGGTCCGGTTCCCCATTTTCAAACCTCTATCTAGCTAAATTTTCAGATAGGTAGCAAAACGATTTAGCAAAACCGTCCTTTCCGTGCATATTTTCTACAATAATTTCAAGATTTGCAGAAAGTACAGGTTTCGGATTTTCAAAAATATTATATGACATAAAAACAAACTATTTAAAAGGTTGGCTTAATTTTTCTTAATGAATAAATGCTGCGATATTCAAATGATTGTCTAATAATATTATTTAAAAAAAAAATATATATATATATCACTCTCTATAATTTATTCACTTTTTTATTCTGTAATATACTCTGAAAACAGACTAGATCGAGTTACGCAAGATTTGTTCGTTCATCTATGATGCGATGGCCGCCCCCGATTTTACTTTCGACCGCTGATACAGTCGCTGTGACCGACGAAAGCTACTCAAACTTTCACGGCAAGATCGTACGCCATGGACGTGCTAATGTCAGAATAGTCGCACGTTTTCTGATTGGATTGTTTAGCAATGAGCATCGAGATTGTGAATTAACTGAATCCAAGTTGAAGGACGAGAAAGCAAAATTTATATCTTTATTTTAATTTTCTTCAGCATTAAGTTAAGAAATGTAAATTTATTATTCTGTATCTTACTTTCAGATAAAAATGTGAAAGCGAGCGTGAAACAGAGCGTTTAAAGATCGTCGAGCATAATAAAATATTTAAAAATTCATATCTTATGAGCTTAGCCTGTGAATTATGTCATACGTAATATATCATTATGTTATTCCCATCTTCGATTCGTGGGAACTTGACTATTATAAGAACGTTGTATCTATATCCTTATAGGAACCCGATTGGTTGATTAAGACGGATTATCCGAGGGAGACAGCCGGATGATCGAGCGCAAAAACCACTAAGTCATTAACTGCAAGTGATGACGCAACGACACCAACCTCTATCGTCTTTGATCGATTGTGGTGTAATCTTTGCATCATCTTGCATTCCGTAAGGCAATGAATTTATAAATAGTGATTTAAGCCTTCCAAATTTTCCTATTCAATAACTAATTTCTCGGAAATTAAAAAATTTAAAATTATTGATTTCCAATATTAAAAAAAAATATACAGAATGGCTAAGTATTTTAAATATATACAAAGCTCCATCAAAATGATCCAAATGATTTTTAAAATTTTTGGAAAAAAAAAAAACAAAAATTTTCTCTTCAATTTTGACATCGGTATCTTTAAGGCCATATGAAGTTTTCATTTTAAATTTGCGTGAGAAACCACTCCCTCAAAATCGTTTAGAGCATAACTAATGATATTTGACTATTATAATCGATTGGATCCAACAGACCCACCGTTCAGCTCCGGAAGATTAAATACGCATTCCGCAAAAAGCTTTGAAAAATCTGATTTCTCAGTTCGCCTTTCGAAATCTGATGGACCGACTATTCTCCATTATATCTGCATTCACTTTGCGAGAGATAACGACGTTCCTGAGAAAGAGTGGACGATCATCACCGTCATCAAATGCATTTCGGTTTCCAGTCGGAAAGACCGACCGCGGAGCTTTCACCTCACGATCGTCCTCGTCACGAGCGCTCTCGCCAAGGTCGTTTCGAGGATGTCGCGCGACCTCTGCGTCATCATCCTAACTGGAATATGTATGCGGCTTGTGCGCACTTAAGTGCACTTCGGCTAGATAAGACTTCGGATAAATATTTAAGTCCCAGCTAAGGTGACTGGTCATAACGAGGGGGAGCAGTTTGCTATAGTTTCGTCTAGTCATGCGCCTTCTGTCTCGACTGTGAAACAATTGTATTCGGTCGAATGATTAATAAACATTTAGCTTAAAGGATATTGACATCAAGAATTTCACGTTGTGCGAGATTTTAATTTAAATATGTCGGAAGTTTGAAAGAAGAAATATTTAATAAAAATGGAAAAAGTTAAAAATATGAAATAAGTAAAAAATCGAGAAATGATGGCTCTAAATAAATAAGATGACTATTCAGTCAAAGTGAATCATTGATAAAGTTTAATAAAAACGTAGTATTAGGATTTTATTCAAGGAAGGGAAGCCAAATTAGAATTGAGACTTTTGAATTCAGGGGGTGGGAGATAGTCGAGTAATATGGATTATTAAACTTTTATATTTTTGTTTTATATTTTTAATTAATTATTGGCAAGTAAATTACAAAGTCACACATATTTGATTTACTAATTTATTTTATTTTTTTCTTAAAATTGTGAACTGATTCTTCGAAAGCAAAAACTTAAATTTATAATACTAGCCGCCTCGAATTCTTAGAAAATCTTTCTACAACTTTCACCAATTTCTTCTTCCTTCTTAAAATTAACTTTTTAAAAAGGAAGAAGAAATTGGGTAAATATTCTTATTGGGGAAGATATTGGGTAAATATATACATTAAGCACAGTTCGTTTAAGTGATTTTAATTATTTTTGTTTTTTAAGAATTTTATTTTTTGAGATTTTTATTTTTTGTAGGTTTTACAATTTCCAGTTCAGTTTAGAAACTTCGTTTTAAAATCGATAAATAATAGGCTGCAAGTTTGCTTGAATCGGAAATTGTATTCTCTAAATTCTTGAGAATGGAATCTCATTCTAAAAGGTAAAAATTGAACTAGTCTTAAAAAAGAGTTGCTCAATTTTTAATATTTAAGAGTGAGATTTCACTCTTCAAAGTGAGATTCAATCTAAAAGGATTAGAAAGTAAGCTTCATATAAAAATATTATTAAGTACCAAGATCTATTTTAATCAAATATAACCTTTCTCACTTATTTATATTAAAAACATTAATCATACATTAATCATACATTTTTAATTTGCGTTGTGTAGTATATGTGTATCTCACAGAAATACTTATTAATACGTCTGTAAAGCTGGCTCCTCATTTTCAAAATTTAAAAAAAATAAGAGTTTTGTTTGCCTCCTGAAGAGTTCTAGAGTTCTCTAATTAAAAAGAGTTCCATCGATTAAAGCGATGAAAACATCATTTGAAATTTCGGGGAGAGCCAAGTTCGATTCCACGATTCCAAAACATTGAAGGGTTATAATTTTTTTATCGTTCATTGTAACACTATGGTCCATATATTATAGAATCGATAGAACTCTTGAGGGGGGAGAGGGGAGCAATCAGAACTCTAAAAAAATACCGAATTTTTGAAAAAAATTTTTCAAAAAAAAATTTTTTTTCATAAAAAAATTTTTGTTCTATATGTTCTATTGTTCTATATGGACCATGCTATAATGAACAGTAAAAAAATTATAATCTTTCAATGTTTCGGAATCGTGAACTTGGCCCCCCCCCCTCCGAAATTTCAAATGGTGTTTTCACCGCTTTAATCGATGGAAATCTTTCTAATATTAATAGAGAACTCTAGAACTCTTCGGGGGACAAGTAAAACTCTGCTTATTTTTTTAAAATTTTGGAAATGAGGGGCCAGCTTCACAGACGTCTTATTAATCCTATTACTATATACTATATACTATATACTTAATTTAATCCTATTCGCTCAGGACACGCATTGGGCCTGAAATATATTTTATTGAACTGCCTGGATGTAAGCAAAAGTTGGCCAGGTAGCTGTGTATTTTGCAGTTGCTCGTGCCAGTTCTGCATAAATTTAAAATTGGTGCAAGGAGGGCGATCGATCCGAGGTGGATTTTGGCAGCGGACTGTTATGATTATCGCGGTTGGCGATTGCGTCGGTTGGGTGCAGGTGTTAAAGCCTTATCGATCGCTAGCTGCGATTGCCTCGGAGGGGCATCTGACCTCGGCTACTGCCGGATGCGATCCGTTCGGCGTCCGATCGTCGTTAATCGGCATCTCGTTATCATGCCGCGCTTAAATCCCTTTACTGCAACTCTCGTTAGATTTACGGCTCTTTGCATTTGCAATATAGACTAGCATTTTGAACGTTCTTGTACTCTAATCCGGATTCAATTTGAACTAACTTAGATCACAGTACTTGTTGTAGAACGAAGTAGTATCAAGTTAAATTTATTCCGCACGGAAAGAAACGATTTTATTGAGGTATCTAAAAATTTAGCTAGATATAAATTTAAAAATAATTTTGTATCCAAATACTTTCTAAATCTGAATCAGTGGATAATCACTGATATGGCTACTAGTGATGAATTAAATATGAGATTCCTACCCTAGCTAATTTTTATGTGACTAATCTTGTTTCCAGTGCTTAAATTTAATGAATATGGTATTGAAAGATTGAAATTAATATACTAAAATCAATATTTTAGTTATTAATGTTCAAATATTCTTTCTTTTTTAGTAAAACTTCACTGATTATCAGTGCTAAGTATGCCACTAGGTAATTAGTGACTATCCACTGATTCAGATTTAGAGAGTAATTATATTCCCTGAAAAAATATTAAATTTTAATAAATATTTGTTTAAATAATTCTAAGTATAAATATTTATAGAATATGAACGTATATTTATTTGATACAAAAATCATTAATTTGATTTAACTCAATAATAAAATTGGAATTAATTTAACTCATCTCTTTATTGAGTAAATATTTATTGAGTAAATATTTATTTATTTACTGTAAATATGTATTAAGATTAATAAATTTTTTCTCAGTATATGTAAGAATCTCAAGCATAGTGAGCAAAAAGTTTTGACATTCTAGCAACCAATTTGAGTGCCCTACATAATTATTTTATATATATGTGTATATGTATATATATATATCCAATATATATATGATCCAATAAATTTATTTTCAGGTCTATAATAAACTAAATTTGTAGATACTTCAGTGAAACTGTCCTTTCTGTGTAAATTCGCATCCTAATCAATAATCTCGGTGCATACGTTTTACGTTTGAAATAAGCCGGATACTTGATCGGAACTACAGAAAAACCTGCATGATTCGCGAGGTCGAATCGATAGCTGCCATGGCGATCGTTTAAAGCCATCGCGTCTCTTTCTCCGCGCACGATCGCGCGACAGTTGTCGAGTTGGTAGAGAGTTAATTGAGAATTCGCGATTTATGTCTGTCACATCGCGAGTCAACGCTCTCGTCCTCGTTTCCACCTCGGCCTCAGCTGCGATCCAGCTGCTCGCCTTCTGTTCGGCACGCGACGAGCTTGCAGAAAAAGAAAACGGAAATTGGAAGGAAGAAGCGATGCGCGCGTTCTCCATTTTGCACCATTCTTCATTTTCACAAATTCGTTGGTACGTTCGCGTACGAATATCTTGTCGCGTAGAATTGCCACCGCGAGTGCAATCAGAAGCAATATATACATTGTCGGTGCATGACGTTACATTGAGAAAAATGTTTGTATGAATAACCATTATTTTGTTGATATGTGAATTACGAAAGTACTTTTTATTTTTAATTAAAAATTTTTTAATTATCCTAACCAAATTTTGATTGAAGCAACACAATTTTTAAATTGAAAAACAAGAAAGTTTTTGTAATATATTCATATATTAATAAAATATATGGTTATTACCAAACATTTCTCTCACTGTTCATTGCGTATCACATCTGATGTTGCAGGGAAGATAATAATTTTCCATAGAATGTACAATAATAATTATCGCAATCCAGCTTTAATAATCGTTTTAAACTATAATTTATATAATTTGTATAATTTACGTTAACGATAATACGATTAAAATTCGTGAAAATATAATTTAAATTCCTTGTATTTAACAATTTAAAGTAAGGAAATTAGGACTATACGATATTATTTCTTCTTTTTTCTCATTGTATGATGAAATTGATTTTTATTATATAATAATATTTTTGCGTGAAGTTTACAATTTTCAGTTCAAAATGCGCACAGATTAGGTTACTTATCGGTCTTGAAATATAATCCTAAATTGAAACCAAAATACATAATGTCATGCATGAACTGGAAATTATAAAATTCACGCAAAAACATTATTAAGCACCAAGATATGCTTTGCACGAATAAAGTTTGAATAAAGTCTTAACTTTCTAGAAAAAATAAAACATGTAGGAAATAAAAAAGTGGAAGAAAAAAGTAATATAATTTATACAGAGATTTATATTCCTATAATACAAATATAATGTTTCTTGAATAGCTTTATTCTTTTCTAACAATAAGTGTGACATCATCGTTAGAAGGATTCTGTAGCCTCGTGTCAATCAGCAAATGATAAATAATACTTCTTTTTTAGAGAAATTGATCCGATGTAACACTCATTTGGACGGTGGCCAGCGAGGAAATGCAATTAAATTTTGGACGCGTGATCTCATTGCCAGGAATCAGATTGAGGGCGAAGCCGACTAAAGCGATCGATCGATTTTCTACCTTGCGACTGTTGGCGGTCGCCCTAACTTAGTATGTCGTATGTGAACAAATAATGCTTACTCGATGTCCCAGTCCTTTTATCAAATGTACTTTTCCGAAAGAGCGATTTCTATAAACGCATATAAGACCTACCTATTTATCCATTTTTTTCCAAATAAAATTATCTTCATATTGCACTAAACTTCTCTTATCGCGATTGCTACATTTTGTAAATGAAATCCGAAATTATAATAACTGATTGATTTAATAAAATCAAAAGTAAATTATGCCAAAATATAACAAAATATCCCTGGACGTTGCATTATCAAACAATTAGTTTATTTCATATTTCGTTCCGTCATGCCACATATTATGTTATCGCACACGGAAAGAATAATTTTGCTGAAATATCTAAAAATTTAACTATATACAGATCTGAAAATATTATATCAAATTATATCAAAATATTTGTGAAGAAATTCAAACATGCTGCAAAATTTTTTCTTGCAAATTTTGACAGTTTGAGCGTTCTACATAATTATTTTGATGATCCAATAAAATTTATTTTCAGATCTATCTAGCTGAATTTTTTGATACTTCAGTAAAACTATTTTTTCCATGCACATTTTTCTGCATTTTAATGTTTTTATATTTTTAATTCAATGCGATTGTCTGCGCTGGCTCGCATTTTTTTTTATACAAAATAAACCAAATGGTGTTTTCCACTTCGCATAGCAACACGTAAATTGATAAATCGTATCTCGTTTTGATTGCGTGTGATTGATCAAAACTTTTTTTCTCGCTACAGTTCACCGATGACATATGAATTCTGTGTTACACAAGAGACATACCGGCAAAGCTAGTAACAGCTCCCCGTTTAAAACACACAATTCTGTATAAACCAACGACAGGAAATTAAAAACGGAAATGATTAACTCTCTCGGGATGTGACTCGTTCTGCATACGAGATAAAATAAAAATAGAAAGGCACGCAGGGCTGTACAAAGGACGTCCTTTGTATACGTAAGCGATGCATTTCGCCGCAATGTGAACCGCGTCGAATAAATAATGATGCGATACAGTGATATCGCTGCAAAATATGGACGGCAATACGATTGTGTAATATTGTGTGCAGATGGCAATAAAGTGTACATTGTAGTGATTGCATTGAATCTTCGGGGAAGAAAAAAAAGAAGAGATACGATTGAAAAAAATTTCATTGTTTGAAAATCCTGATTTCGATAAGAGAGAGAAACTATTGTGAATCATACCACTGATTATGAAGGTTACGATTAGACAATTTCTTTGAATGAACGATTCATTGTCAAAGAGTAATTAGCAGGAATTAGCAGCTATCACATTGCGCATGTTATACATTGGAGCTGCTAATTCAAGAAACTATTGAATTTTTGACTGATGATTCAGCAGCTACTACTGAAGAATGATTTTGCTGAAATATCTAAAAATTTAATTAGATACAGATCTGAAAATAATTTTGTTGTACAAAATAATTATGTAGGACGTTCAAATTAATCGCTAAATGTCAAAACTTTTTGCAGCATTATTCATTATGCATTGAAATTCCTACTCTCTAAATCTGAATCAGTGGATAGTCATTAATTATCCAGTGACATAATTGGCACTGATAATCAGTCAAGTTCAATTAAAAAAGAAAGAATGTTTGAGTATATAACTAAAATACTGATATCTGCGTTAATTTCAATTTTTCGATACTATATTCATTGAGTTTAAGCACTAAAACAAAGTTAGTTAGATCACATAATAAAGATAGTTAGGGATCTCACATTTAATTTACTGATTACCAGTGACATACTTGGCGTTGATATCATTGATTATTCACTGATTCAGATTTTGAGAGTATGTAATTATTTTGGTCTAACAAAATTATTTTCATTTCTGTAATCTAAACGGAAAGATATGTTTTAGAATTAAAAAATTTAACTAGATTCACACAGATCTAAAAATAATTTTGCACGACTAGAATAATTATTAAATTATATATGTAGAACGTTAAAATGGTTGCTAAAATTTTTTGCAGCACTACTCATCAAACTTGAGTTTTTTTATACCATTAGACGAAAAGAGCAATGTTAATCCAATTTCTTGGATTAAATAACATTTGTTATTTTTAACTTTCATGTGTCAAAATGTAAATCATTTCTGGTTAATTTCAAAGTAAACATCGTCCATTTAACGTCTGCATTTAAATAATAAATCAAATTTAAGTTAAATATAATACATTTTTTAAGTAAAATTGTTTAATCCTATTATTTTAGTCATAATAATTAACGATTATATATAGAAGCAATATATAGAATGATTAAAAATAACTCAAATTGGATATAATTTGACATCATGAATTTAAGAGTATATACATAAACAGTATATACATAAATATTTTTACGATTCAATACAATTGAAAGGCGGAATAAAGGCACAATTCTACTTAGACCCTTTTTCTGGCAATTAGCTTTTTCACATAATATTTATCGTAATAGAGAAGTATTATAACATGTAACTTCTTAATATTACATAAATTCATTTGAGATTGTGTATAATAAATGTAGCCAAATTTTTAATTTTTATTAATATCAAGATTTTGTAATTAGACCTTTATTCCGCCAATCCCTTCAATTATTTTCACATCTGTAACTAAATTTTGAAATATTTTAGCAAAACTGTTCTTTCCGCAAAAAAATATATAAATCTTTTAAAGTTCATATAATTTCGAGTTCTAAAGAATTTAGTAGTTGAGTTATTTTATGACCGTGAATATTTCGATAACATCAAGTACCATGTATTTTTATTTAATTTTATTTAATATCGGAAGTATTTCATGTTTGCACAACACACAAATAATCGCGAGACAAATATGGAAACTTATCAATTCTATATCAATTCTATATCAAATATCATCATAATTTTTTTAAAAAAGCACTCATAAAGACTCAATGAATATTAGCTGAAAAAATGCGATAAGACGGAAGAAAAGAATTAATTGTAAAGTTTAATCAAATATATCAAACTCTTAACTCGTATATCGCAATGCTTATCTTCGCATAATAATTTTATAAACTGTCGTCGAATGAGTGTGCCCGATAATCGGATTACTGATCGATGTGATCGGATTAATGATCGGAAATACTCCGATAATCGGATACTCGAACCATCGTAAAAGATTAAAAATTGAAAATTATACATATTTTATGAGATGCTCGTTAATTCTGTCAGAAAAACGTTTAGGACTGTTAAAATGATGGATCGCAGAAAAAGATTTGGAATAAAATTAAAAGTAAGATGTACATTTTAAGATAAAAATAAAAAGATGATGAGTCGCTAAAAATATGAATCCTTTTCTACGTTTTAACCTTGGCAGAATAGAACTGGAAAAAGCAACTTTCAGCCACCAGAATATTTAACGCCAATTTCGGATATTTTCGCCAATTTTAACCGTAAATATTAAAAAATGATAGATTGTCCCATGTAATTTGTCCCTTTTTTTACTAAATTTTCAAATTTTTCCTCATTCTTTCTTTTGAAATATTAAGTTCTGTCTCATTCTTCTTGGATGGAATTAACATGGAAGTAAATGCAAAATGTAAAAGTGCAGTGATTAAAAAGTTAGCGAAACCAAAGTCTAAGACGTTCTTCGCAGGAGATCACGCGGGAATTCCGCCATTAGTAATGAGTTTTATATTTTCAACCTTAAACTTCGTCTGTGAGTAAGTCTCGAGTGAAGTTTTGGATGAAGTTTAAGTTTAGGATCGAGTCAATTTACAATTAACGAGGAAGACTACAGAATTTCCTTTATCCTTTATTTATAAGATTTACATCTTTAATCATATCCTGAGACATAAAGGTCTCTTTTGCATGAAACATGAAATACCTTTTCATAATTAATTAGGATCATCCTACAGAGGAACATAGGAATATTAAGGAAAGGTCGACTTCCGCATCTATTACGAAGACTTACTTAGACTTCCTTGTGCTTTGTGCATATGTTTAAGCATGTTCTCTTTGTTAGTCTAATAATAAAAAAGAAGCTATGTATTAATTCGCGAGGATTCCCATATCCCATAAAATATTTCTCATAAATCTCTAAGTTAACAAAGCTCGACACGGAAAGAATGATTTTGCTGAAATTAAATAAAAATTTAATTATAGATACAGATTTAAAAATAATTTTATTGGATCATCAAAATAATTATATAGAATGTTTAAACCGATTGCTAAAATGTCAAAATGAGTTTTGTAGCATTGCTCATTATGCTTAAGATTCCTATAAAATTATTTTGATGGTCCAACAAAATTACATTTTCAGATCTATATTTAGCTAAATAATTTTAATACTTCACGGAAAATCATTTTTTCCGTGAGGAAATATTTTTACTTCGTTGAGGTGTCACAGAAATTCCCCATATTTGATTCTTCTACTGATTTTTTCATAGAGAAAAATACGTGAATATCTGAAATCGATTGTAGGATAAAGTCCATTGAAACTTTGAAGACAAATCAGCTGAAATCCATAAGAAGCTTGACGACAAAAGACTATATAGTACAAAAAGAGAAAATCGACGAATATATAGTTAGTGGACATGACATAATATTATTGGACAAAATTTTATATTAAATTTTTAATATACAATTCTACATAAATTTATCTTATTAAATTTTTAAGCAACGAATTTATTTAAAGTCGTACCATATCATTAACATTTAAATTTTTTATCATTTCGTTATAATTGGGTCATGTATACTAATAATTGGGTCATGTATACTAACTGTCCATTAACTGGTACATTTACCTTAATATTTGTGTAATCTTCTCAAATGTGACGGATATTAGCGTCACATAGTATCCAACAAAGAGTCAGAGAAAATAAATCGCGACACTTGGGTGACCAATCGACTTTCCATCAGACGTTCCCTTTCACGTTTTATCATGGACTAAATCCGTCGGGGGAAGGCCCCCCTTGACTGCATGGTGACCGAGTGCGCGTGCAGACGCGTTAGGTGCACGCGATTGACAACACGACCCAGCATGCAGAAATAGAGTCGACCGGTATATACAGAGTGTTCCCCGCAAAAGGTGCACGTCATAGCATACTTTAATACTCCCTCTTATAGATCGAACATCGTCTCACCGGTTAAACTTTCTCGACGTTTTTTTGAAGTTATTTCACCAAGTTTTAAAGTTATTCTCGCAAGGTTACACCACCTATTTCCCGTCAAATTACAAAGATATTAAATTTCACACCGTTAAAGCGAAACGACATCGTACTATGTGAGATAATTTACAAGAGTTGCAATCTTGATTATAGACATTGAGAAAAAAAATTGTTCATTTTAAATTAACTTCAATGTCTTTATTTCTTTTGCTGGAGAATGTACGTGTTTAAGTCAAATATGTTATATTAAATACATATATTTTTTATTGAAAGAAATAATAAAGTTTCTAAACTAATAAAAATTATAATAAATATACTACAGGATGTCTGATAATTGTTCTGACAAAGTTTATGGACATGTAGAGCTAAATTTTTTATCAACTTTTTATTATTTTCTTATTTTTATTAACATGAGAAAATACGGTATTAAAAAATTCTGAAAAAATTCTTAAAACTCTATAAGAATATAAACAATTTTCATCTCTTGTAGTTTTTCTATAAAGTTGATAGTATTTGAATAAAAAATTATTGAAGACCAATTTTCGATAATTTTTAACAATTAATCTTGTTAATTATTGCGAAAATTGTAGAGAACTTTCCGTCTCAGTTTAGTTAGTTTTTAGTCCGCTCTATATGTCCACGAACTCTGTCAGAACAATTATCAAACAATTATACTCTGTATAAAGTTTCCAGGTTAATAAATATTAAATCAAATATATAATTATATAAAAATTTCTAAACTAATAAAAATTAAATTAAATGTTATATTATTAATGTTATATTATTAATATTAAATATAATATTAATATATTTGACTTAAATACATACATTCTTCTTCAAAAAAACAAATATGAATTAAATTAATTTAGTCAAATGAACAATTTTTTCTCGATAAAGACATGCTAACAATTAAACGATTTTAGAGACAACAACAAAAGCGGTACATTATAACATTCTTATATAGAAATTCTAGGTCATGTGAAATTAGAATGAAAATTAAATTAGACCGACCCTCTTCGTGTTCTACCCACGACTTCTATATACTGGCGCTGTATAGAACCTGCTTATAGATTCGTGATATAAATAATGAATCATTATTCTGTCATCGGAAACTAATCTACGCCGATATCGTTCGTGCGAACAATTCGCACCACGGCAAGAGTTAAACGGAATTATGTGTCTGCCAAACTTTCCACAGCATGTCGCGAACCAGAGTCTAGATCGAACAATAGAATCGAACATCTCGAACGGTTATAGGGCAATCATAACTAACAACGAGCTCATATACGGGGTGTCACGGAAATTCCCTGCACTCGATTTTTCTGTCAATTCTTCTATGCGAAGGAAAAAACATACATGATATCTAAAGTCAGTTATTGGAAAAATAACGAGAAAATATATTGAAATTTTGAAGAAAAGAAGTTAAAATCCGCCCAAGTTCGTGAGTTTCCTCACAAAAACAAAAAGAAGAAAAAAATAAAAACGTACAAAATTTCTATTCAAAGAATATCTTAAAAATATTCTGAAATTATAGATATTCTTCATGAATTTCCTCAATCAATTTGTCGCACGACAAATTTCTTTCCGCTTGAAGAAAATTCGTCACCGAGATATTAAACAGGATTAATCGGACAAATTCAGTGGATCATTTGTTTTTAAAATAAATTAATAAAAGCTACAAAAATGACTAATATGTAATATTAAAATACATTTAGATACTTTAAACAAAAAATTTTTTGCTTTAATTAATAAATCATACTATATTCACGCGCGATAGTTTAAAGAAAAAATAAACCAATAACCAGACAACTAAATAAACTACACACAGTAACAATAAAATACTTTATAATAAAATTTCTTTTAAATTTTTATTATATAAACTTTTTAAAATTTATTTTAAATTAATAAAATATGTAAAATATTTTTAAAAATTTGAAAATAATATAAATGTTATTAAATTTTATTTTAATTTTTAATTAAAATTGAAAAAGGCTCCAAAGATTAAATCAATAAAGGAGTATAAAGTCAATGAGAGCCGACACAGCTATACATATGTAATCAAAAATAACATATATGTCAATCACCAATTACAGACGTTTCGATCATAAGATTAAGTTCTCTTCAGTGTAACAATAAAATTATCGGAATCAAATACGTTGTAAGATACATTGTAAAACAATAGGCAATTGCTGTCAGTGAATCATTAGGCTGTTGTCCAAAATTAAGAACTTCATTATCGTCTATTGTACTTAGATACCCAAACAAGAATTCAGTCTTGAGTATTCAATTTTTCTTAATTTTACCATTCAATGTCTTGTGATGAAATGCAAATTTATTTATTACAATTTCTAATGTATTTACAGTTTTCTCAATTGACATTAAATTATAATAGTGATACTAGAGTACTGAATTATCGATAACAATTTTCTATTTATTTTATTGTTTTTAATAAAAAAAAGTCCAATCTTTTACCGATTTTTTCGGAGATTACTGATTTTAACATTGATATCATCTAAAAAAAACTTTATCTGAAAAAGTTTTATCGACACTGACACCAGGTATAATAAGAAAACGAACCATAATTCAATTCTAACGAGATCTCGCACGCGCGATTAGTGACTGGTTATTTCCGCTTCGCATTTCACCTTTTATTGCAACCGGCTGCATATCGTAAATAGCTTTCGAATTTACAGCCATTAATTCTTTCAAAGTTGTTCTCATTATTGATTCTCATTAACGTTAGAATAATATGTTGATTCTTCATTACTCACGTAGGATATTCAAGATATTCCTTTATAAATTCAATAAATTAAAAAAAAACAAGCAAAATATCTGGTTAAAAATGGATGGAATCAAAAAATTCTGATTATATCAATCAAACATTTGATTATCTCAATTAGGATTCTAATAAATTTAACCAGAAAGTTGATTCGTCCATTTTCTAGAATTTTAATTAATTCAACCAGACATTTATATATGTGAATGCTATTAATACACATTATTATATTTCGCACAAATTGTATCAATTAAAAAAAAGTTTTCATCTATCTTTATCTAAAGAATAATAGAATGTATAAAAATATATAAAATACTATCAATCTTCATTTAACTGTAAATCATTTAAGAGAACAATGAAAATTGATGTGATGTCAAGATATAATGTTGACATATCAGAAACACTTCATGTAAGTAATGTAACGTTAATAAATTTGATATCTTTGATAAAATAAACTTTATACACATATACAATAATAAATAATATTAATATAGATATTGTGTTGTGTCATGTTTATACAGGCCTCAATTATTTCGCAATTAAATCATGTTTTATTTAAATGAGAGACATCTCTATAACGGGGACACTCTTTAAAGACTCAATATATAACTGTATTGCATATTCTTTCAGCAATGAATAAATGCGGCTTTCAGCAATGAATAAATCACTAAATTGCAATTGTACCACGGTGTAATCGCATATCTCGTGCCTAAGTTTGCGCGACAAACGGAGGCGGAAGGCGGAAGCGGATGAAAACAGCGAAATTCCGCTGTAGCGCGGAGCTATGCACTGAAATTTTGCGTTACATCGTAACAAAGTTTCATTGGAATATCCGACTATATATATATATGTATATGTATATACCGTCACAACGAAGCCTCGATACAGCAAAAGCGACGCTGGAGTATCCGACGTGAAGCTCGTCGTAACGAGCTTACACTGTAATCAAACGCCATTCGTTGTTTGCGCGTTACATTGAGCTGCTTCAAAAAAAAAGGCGATTTTCACGTTGAAAAAGATTCGAGGGACCTTTACTATCGTGCGTGAAAAATGTGATTCCAAAATTCGAAGTTGATAATACGAAAGGAAATCAAAAGTAAATTTATTTATTCTTCACGTACAATATATGTTAGCAAAATATATACAACATTATTATTTAATATAATGGCTTTGCAACACATTTTATGTATCGTCCACAAGTTTTCTGATTTTGTCTGCGAAAGTTTCTTGGCTGTCCTTGCGAAGCCACATATGCACTGCTCCCTAAACTTTAAGTCAACTAAAAAATTTGATAATTTCTCTGTCATATCCAACCTACACTATCGGGGGAAAAAAGTAATTAGTTCTTTTTAGAAAGAGAATTTAAGTCCTATGATCACCACGGCTTCATGATGATCGAAATAAAAAAGTCCAACAAAAAACCGGATCTAACAAATGGCCTAAAGAAATGAATTCCCTCAAGCGCACAAAGGCCGATTCAAAACAGAATAATGTTGTTTACTTATTAACCTTGATAAACTCAACCAAATATTTCATCACTTAAATATTAGCACAAATCATAATGCTAGTAATGGAAAAAGAAAGAAAAATTCTAATTTTATTAAAGATAATTTTAATTTCCATCTATAAGCCTAAAAATTCAGACACATCCCTTAATTAAGTTAAATAATATTTTGTTATTTTTACCTTTCATACATGTCAAAATGAAAATCAATCCACTTCTGCAGTTGAATTGCTTAATTTATAAATAAATAACATCCATATTAATGTACGTGTTTAACAAAAAAGCTTTTACTCAAATTTAATACAGTTCTTGAGTTAAATTGTTCAACTCAATTGTTTTAATTGCACTAACGAAAGTAACGACATATTGAATGGAAACAGTAGCGAAATTATAAAAATGATTAAAAATAATTCAAATAGAGTATATTTTACTTTTACAATATGAATTTAATGATGTATAATAGAGTGTATTTTACCTTTACAGTATGAATTTAATGGTGTATAATGCTATTATATATAAGGTCTGTTTTCTTTGCTTATATTTCTTGTACTCAGCTTCTTCACTTTTTCTATTTTCAACATTTGAATAAATATACGAGTATCTATCTCGATTTAAATTTTTGAGGATTTCAAGCAACACGAACAAATTTCATATTTTACAAATCTCATATCTACTTCCAATTTCCATTTGTTTGGATCATTAAAAAGAACTCTGTGTGACTAATGACAAATTTTAATTATCTTAGAGTTTAGGAAATGTGGCTTCGAAGGCAGCCAAAAACTTACTTCGCAGATGGAATCATAAGACTTGCGAACCATAAAATGTACAAAGTGAGACAATTATATTTAGAAATAATGTTATACACATTCGCTAACACATGTATCATAACATGAGGAATAAATAAATATGCTTTACTTTTCAATATCCTATAATAACTTTTCAATATCCTAATAATATAATTGAAGAGTTAACGAATCGCGAAAGCTACAAAAGCACGCTTTAGTTTGCGTTACATAATTAACATTAATTTAATTTGACTCGGTTATTACTTAATCGACGCCGCAATTGGATAAACGTTATCGCGGATCGCCTGGCGTGTCGTCCATCATTCGTCTAAAAGCTAAATTACGATTGTATCATCTGAAATGTTGCTAGATCTGATAAGATTCGCGTATTGTATCAAGAGAGATATTAATTGTATCTAATAAATAATGTAAACGATAATATTTACATTATTTATCAGATATTATTGATATTCTCAATACTGATTGAGGATTCTATGTACGATATTATTATCGAAGAATTCCTCGATATACATCTCAAACAAAACGAAATCATAATGAAAAAATTGTCATTAGAAATTACAATTATATTCATTTTTATAAATGTTTAATAATAAATTCAATTGAAAAACAGAATATTTTTTAATCTTAAAAAAACGACTGCGTTAATTCATTTTGTTTATTTGTGAGATAATTCTCATGAATTGTTCCCATTTTTTATTATGGATCAATTAGCTTATAGTTTAGTTGTTATTAATTGCCTTTATACTTCTTAGTTATACAATAATTATTCCGGAAGAAGATAGAATAATTAATAATTGATCGCGAATATTTAGCAAACAGTACAAATTTACAGTACAAATCTTACAGTAAAAATCTTTACAGTAAAAATTCACTATAAATAGATCTGTATATACATTAATGAACCATTTCGGCCATCAAGCGGTAAAAAAATTAATTATACGCATCGCTAATCACAAAAATATTCCGAATCGCAAAAAAATATTTCAATATTATTTCAATCAGGATTCGAATTCGGAGTTCGAGATTACAGTTAATCTTTTATGGTGGAATTGTACCTAATTCTTAGAATTAGAAAAACTAAAGAATAAATTGAATCGAGATTAAGTTTATCTTATATTGATAGAACCAGGTCTCTGTCCGTTTCTATCAATGTAGTTTAAATTTAATCTCAATTCAAATAATTCTTTATCTTTTTCTAATTCTAAGAATCGGAAAAAGATGGAGAGTAAGACCGAGATTAAAGTTAATCTACATTAGTACAGGCATAAGTAATCACACATGTCATGTTGTTTTTTGCATGACACGAGATGCCAGAAGAATGGTGCTTCGCGGAAAAGATTAACGTCAAAACGAGCGTTGCACATAAACGTAAATCTCGTTAAACGTCACAATGCACAAATTATCTGTGAACAAATTATATGCGATTCTTCATAAAAGTATTTAAGTCGGTCGCCATTTTGTTGCCAGTATCGCGGACAAGACGAGTGAACGAGAATACCAATTAAAATATTCTTTAACCAAATTCAAGTAGAGAATTGAAGAGTAAAAAGAGAAAAATTGAGATACTCCATAGCGTCGAGCGACGTCAGTGAAATCAAGCGATCTTTGGACCACTTTCGCGATTTCATTGGCCTTCCCCCATAGAGATCCTGTATCAGAGTCTAGCTACAAATGATTTTGTCAAAATCCTATGACAGAGAAAGTATGTATAATTTCTTCCTAATATGTGCTATCCCATTCTAACTTCCATTGTGTTTCACTCTATAATCTTAATTAAAGTTATAGAGTGAAACAGTTAGAATGAGATAGTATATATATATGTATGTGTGCGTGCGTGCGTGCGTGCGTGCGTGCGTGCGTGCGTGCGTGCGTGCGTGCGTGTGTGCGTGCGTGCGTGTGTATGTATAGAAAGAAATTACGTAGGTATATCTTCTCTCATGTAAGATTTTGACAAAATCCTTCTCCAAACTCGAATATAGAGTTTCCACTTACGAACAATTTTATTAAAGCAAAAGTAAGAATTCTTTCTTCATATACCCTTTTGAATATGGGATAACTCCAATATTTACGCCGCAGAAATCAGAAAAAATAGGATAAAGTGCAACAATTCTGTTGTATGTTTTTACATTAATATTGTATTATGATTTCAGTTTCTTACTGATAATATTAAAATTACTGTCTAAGTTGAATCGATTTGTCAATGTAGTGAATAGCGCAATCATATATCATAATTCACATAAACTGAATTGATTATTGTGGAGATTACAGAAAGCTTAATGGTTATTTGGTGATACATAAAGGATAGTAAAAAATAGAGTATAGTAAAATATAAGTGCTTAGCTTTTAAATTCTTTGTTCAACTTGATGTCTTGTATATTTCATCTATTTGGGGGAGGGGGGGAGGGGAAGGAGGATATACGGCATTTTTAGCGGACATGCCCAAAGTATACAAAGTGCGCAGATTGGATTCAGTGCACTAAATGCAATAAATACCTGAAATATGTACTTCACGTCATAACACTTGTAATATATGTAAAAGATTGTAATTATTATTTATTATTTCATATACATACTTATTATTATTATTCCTTAATAAAACTTTCAAAATATACTTTATAAGTTATTATGTCATTTTACGACCCTTATTTATAAGCATTATTGTAAATTTTTCGTGTGCCATACATCCCACTTTCTTCCCCCTTCCCAGTGAGTAGCCACCCTATGAGATATTCAGCAAAAAATGCAAGAGTTTTAAAGTTCTTTTTTTAATATGAAAAATAAGTATTTCGAATTTCTAATTTTTTTTCATAGTATATAATATTTAATAAATTAGTTTTTGTTAGGTGTGGCGTATATATCGGAATTACTTTATATACAATTCATGTATATTATATATATAGTGTTGTATTTTTTTCAACAAGAGACAGATGACAGTAACAATGAATCATAACATCCTTATTGTATATTAAACAAAGATGAAATAATTACTCTCATATTCTCTTGCTGAAAAGCATCAATATTGTCTATTTTATATACTTTTTATATACTTCAAAACTTATAGAGTGGATTGTCACTCTGAAGAGTAAAATTTCACTCTTAAAGGTTGAAAATTGAATCATTCTTTTTCAAGAAGACCAGTTTAATTTTCACTCTTTAGAATGAGATTCCATTCCAAAGAATTTAGAGAGAAAACAATCTCATTCTAACTTGCTGAAGTTGTCAAAAATGACGGACAAATAAAAAATTTGTCATCTGAGTAATCTCAACTGACCGGATTCTATTACAAGGTCTCTACTCCCTCAGGTCGCATCATAACGGCGGAGAGACATGAAGGTACTCACCAGCAATAGCAGCAGCAGCTCAATCTCGCATCCTCCCAGCAGCCGAAATGTTCCTTTTCTTCTTCTTCTTCTTCCTCGTCTCCTCCTCCACCTCTCTCCTCGTCCACGTCCTCCTCCAGGGCCGCCCGTTTGTCGGGACGTCGAACAGCCGGCGGTGGTCGTGGCGAATTGCACCGGGGATCGCGGCGCACTTCCCGAAATTCTCCCGCGGTCCCGTCGCGCGGAACTCCACTCGCGCTGGTCACGCGGAGTCAACGCGGAGAGTAGAGCGGCGCGATGCGGCGCGACGCATCTCGCCGGGACGCGTTTTTGTTTCACCCGTAACTCAAAGGATCTTTTGCCTTCGCAGATGACGACGAAGATCGCACACTCTCTCTCCCTCTCTCGCTAATAGCGAGATGTTACCGGTTCGAGACGGGATACTGGGAGCATAACGAGTTTTCGGCTCGCCCCGATGAGTGGAAAGGGATGAAGGACAGACAGGAGGAGGGAGAGAAAGAGAGAGAGTGAGAGAGGCGCACGCGGGACTACGTATGCGTTATGTATGTGTATTGCGTCTGTCGTCGAGAAAGCACCGAACGAGAATGCGGCGTGATGAACGAGAGAGAAGAGACTGATACTGATAATTCGATGTCCTTCAGTCAAACGAAAGTGACTACGATTCGCACGTCACGTCCGTCAGGGAGACAGAAAAAGAAAGAGGGAGACAGAGCGTTGAAAGGAAAGAGTTACGCGCGCGCGCGCTGCGAGAGCAACTTCCACGCGGTAACAAACGCGCCGCTCGAGTGTCAGCATCCGACTGAAGTGCAGCACGAAACGCGGACGGACGGGGTGAACCGGGTGAATACAGCTCGCGCCAGCGCTATTGGCGTCACGTGACGGCAGCCGAGTGTACTACTGTGATGCGATACGCGTCGGTAATAGCGAAAACGCGCGTGTAACGGTTGTTTTTCTGCTGCTCAATAATTATATTTCTTGATATGTGTTTTTTTCTGAAGTGTTTGTTAATGTTTATCTCGAACAACAGAAAACGAAAAACGAGATAAGAAGCAAAAAGGCAAGATATAATAAATAGCAAAAAGCAAGAAACAGGAAACAAAAAGCACATTGCAGAACAGGCTTTCGCTGCTAAAAATAATATATACATACATGATATAGAAATAAATAAATATGATATAGAAATAAAGACCCTAAACAGTCAAGCTGGATCTTCAGTACTTAAATAATTTCATGTAAATTTATATACTATATATCCAGAATTGATGAAAGATAATGATTTTTTTTTAAAAGAATATTGTTTTTTTTAACACGATTTTAATGCTTCAGTATTACATGCTTCATGCATGCTTCAATATTATAAAAAAAACATGTTAAAAATCAAATATGTTTCAAACAGTTTAAAATATGATTTTTATTAATCCTGATATCCAATCCTGCAAACTGTGCCCCAAATTTAATTCTCAATCTTGAAATGCAATTCTAAAACAGAATTAAAGTAGTAATATTATAAATTAAATTGACAAGCAATTTAATAATATTAATGCTCATAAATATCTTAGATCTTAACTGTTTAATGTCCGTTTTCATATAGATTAATTTTAATCTAGGTTCAACTTACTCTTTTTCTAGTTCTAAAGATTAGAAAAAGAGGAAGAGTAAGTTAGTTTTTTTACAAAAAAATTGTACGAAAATTTTCGACTGCCTATATGTGAAAGCTTGAAGCTTTTCCTACAAAATCATTTTTTAAAAATGTTCCTATAATTTTATGTTACTAAGTTATTCGCAAATTAAGTAAAGAAGTATTCTAATTTTGATTGCTCATAACTCCGATAAAAATCATCCGCAATTTAAAAAACAGATTCTAAAGCTGAAATTTTGCTCTAGCAAATGATATAATTATAATGAAAATTTCGCAACAAATGAAAAACTTTTGCAAAAAATTTTTTTAAATACGAAGAAACTTTTTCCCTGATCTAATATTATAAATAAGAATTCTTTTCATCACAAGTGTGTTCACGCGTTTATCCACATAAAAAATTATAACTTAAGAACATGTATATACATTTTATCTTATCGACGCTTGGAAAGGAAGATCATTAATTGTATCATATAATATAAATTTTTATAAATATTTCGTTAAATTAAGAATTAATTAAAATATATATATATTTAAAAAATACTGTTCTAATCTTTACACATCAGCTGAAATATTAAATTAAAATTTTCCGCATTAAAAAAAACTTTTTTAAATTGCGAATAAATAAATCATCTCTTACACTTTCTGCATCTCAGATCAGACGCAGCACAGTGCATATTATACATATCTAAACTTTCGAGAAAAGGAGAAAAGCGTAAATAAAAATAATAAATAAATCTGAGTCATCAAGTGAATAAATCTATGCAAAATCCAAAATGTACGCATCGTCATATTGCGCTTGCAAATTCTTTGCAGTGTGTTTGCATGAACAAATTAAAACATCGAGCTCCGGAAGGAATTGTGTCGCGTTACTTGCACTTTTTGGACTTAAGCATCTTCACTCTCTTTCTCTTCAATACCCAAATATATATATTTATAAACATATTTAGTACATATATATATTTAGTACATATATATATAATTTCAAGTACAAAAATATATTTTGGGGATTTCGAACAATACGTACAGACTAATGTGGAACGGAGAGAGTGCACGGAGTGCAGCCGAACTTGAGAGAACCTCGTGACACAGTTGGTGCGTTCGAAGAAACGCTATTAGCGCTACTTCTATCATTCTATCTTCGTTGTTTATTAGACATAAAACAAGGATAGAATGACACAATAGCGCTAATAGCGTTTTTCTGAATGCACCAACTGTGTGCAGCGTACTGCGCTTACACGACGCGCCTGGCACAAGCCGCAATACGGCTCTGCCGTTCGTTTACTCTCTCGCTTTTGACGCGTTTGGCCGATTCGTTAGTAGGCCACGAGCGTCGTTGGCTGACGCGATGAATGTCGTCGTCGTTACTCTCTACCGGCAGCGTCCTCGAGGCGGCCCGCGGCTCGTCACTGCAACTCCCATTGTCACTCCAACATCGTGATTGAATTTAGCTGGCCGAATGTACGGCAGTGAGTGCATGAACACGATTCCGAGGTGAGAGAAAAAAAGAGAGAATTCCATTGCATTTGGCGGACGCGATAAAGAGCGTAGCCGCCACCTCCTTTTCCACCTCCTCTTCATCCTGCTTCTCCTCTGCCACCGACCTCTCGAGTTTTCGTAGAGCTGCTTATCGCCGCGTAATTATCGAGAAACGAAACGGAGAAGCGTGTCCGCTGCACTTTCGGCCGCGAGGGAATGCAACCGACGGAGACGATTAGATGAATATGTGATCGTGGTTCGCGCGCGCTGTCCACTGTTCGCATCCATTCGAAACGACGTCGTTTTTCTCATCGTTCCCGGAGCGGACACGCGAGCGGAACGCGTTGCTTATGCACGTGTGATCATCCCGTAAACAAGCCGGTCTTACTCCACCTTCCCCTACGTGCAGACGAACGAGTGATCGGAAAATCGGCAGGAAAGTGAATTCAGTGGAGTTTCGAATTATCGACATGCAAATTCTTCTCATGTTCGCGAACCCGCGAAACCCATTTTCTGCATATGTAAACGTAGCACGGAAACGATTTTGCTGAAACATTTTAGCTAGATAAGGTAAATGTATCAGTTAGTGGACAGGATCCTATTATTGGATAAAATAACAAAAATATTAAGCTTTTAATGATATGTACGATCCTAAATAAATTCGTTTTATTAAGCTTTTATAAACAAATTTATTTAGAATTCTACATATCATTAAAAATTTAATATTTAAAAAATTTTATATCATTTCGTCCAATAATTGAGTTTGGTCATGTTCATTATCTATAAATTGATACATTTATTTTTCAGATCTGAAAAATAATTGTTGGACTATATAATTACATAAGAAAATCAAGATGAACAATGTTAAAAATTTTATCATTTTAGTAATCAATTTGAGCGTCACATAATTATTTAATAATCCAGCAAAATTATTTTTAGATCTGTATCTAAAATTTGTATCTTAAATTTTTAGATAACCTATTTAATAAAATCGTCCTTTCCGTGTAATTCTATAAGATTGTCACAAAAAATTCCTCATCCTAAAATTTCTTAATTTTTCCTTGATTTACAAATAAAATTTTCATGATTTTTTTTCGTGCTTTCAATATTTTGAAATTTTTTTGTATTTTTATTCTGATTTAGGAACTATCTCTCAAATGTTTTATTGAGACAGCAATTTAACAATGTTAATTAACATTGCTAAGTGCTGGACACTGCTTATTTAATTATTATTTAATGCTTATTTAATTATTAAGTTAGTAATATTCCAAAACAATATAGGTCTGATGTACAAATATTAAATTTTTGTAAAGATAAAAATGTTAATTTTCCAAAAAATTTTTCCCGTCTTTTCCCAGATTTTCTTGATTATTTCCAATTTTCCTGACAATTCTGTGATTTCCAGTTTTACAACCCTATTGTAAGAATTGATCGATCGTAAACTTGAATATTCTCTTCATACATGACAGATTGTGACTCATCAATTCTTACAACTACAACCACTTAACAACTATGCTTATGCAATTTTAGAATGGGTTAAAAAAACAGCTGGACGCTAAACGTGTGCGTGACTCGGTGCGTGTATGGCGCATTTAATAGTGAATTCGGTCACTTGATTAGTGTACATTAATAACTGCGTTATATATAAAGTACTTAATGCAGTAGCATAATATAATCAACTTCGAATGAAATGTAATACATATATCTATACTACTACTCTATTAAATAATGTGACGATATTATTATCGGGTATTTTATCGTTTAAAATATTCATATGTTTTTACATTTAACTTTGCTAATTTCACGTATAGCAGCTTTTACTATATACTATTGTAATGCGAAATTGCTGTGCAAAATTCGATAGTGCACTGAAAAAAATTACTAAATTTTAATAAATTGTTTAAATAGTACTAACTTATATTTATTAAATAATATAAATATATAAACTTATTTGGTACATTTAGAACCGTTTATTTGATTTAAGTATCATTTTTTATTGAGTAAATGTTTATTTATTGTAAGTAAATATGTAGTTAGTTCATCATTCAAACAAATATTTATTGAAATTTAATAAGTAGTTAAGTAAATAGTTAAGTAAGTAGTTAAGTAAATAATTACGTAGTTTTGACGAGTTTTGCAAATCGGATTTCTGAATACTGTCGCGGCAACGTGCAACGATCACCGGTATTTGATCGCGATGAAGAAACGGCGTTTTCCACCAGTATAAGCGAGGACGAGTCATGGCAAGGCCTTATTTAGCGGATTATATTTCGCGGAAGGTGAGACGAATCGACTCCTGTTTCTGTGCCGTTGATTTAATTCCGATCGATCGTTTCGTTGCGCTCGTATCTTATCGCGCTTCCGTTTATTGCCGCGGAGAAGAAAGAAAAAAATTATCCCGAGGTTATCCCCTGTAGTATTTTATTTAATTGAACACATCGCCAATTCTTATCGCATGATTACACAAAAAAATTTTTAATAAGTACGGGAAGACTCAGATTCGTACGCGTTTTCATTTAACGCGGCGTAATTAATCGTGTAACATTTAATTATTGTGAACAGTTTTGCGCTTCGAACATTCAGTCCGAAAAATAAAATGTTTAATATTCATTTCTTTTCCTATATCATCCTTTGAACTTTGAAGTTTCATTGTTATTCCAATAATCGAGGAAAAGTTCATTCATTGTGCAAAATATCGAGTAAATTTATAAAATTCTATCACGTTATGTTTTTGTAATACATTGTTTGAGTAAAGAACATATGATCAATGAGCTATTTAACTCTCCGTGATTCAACAGGAACTTTAAACAACCGAATTTTAAATTATTCTGCTTCAAATTCGGACACGTAAAAATGAAAAACGCTTCAAGTCATATAATTTATATTCGTGAATGTTAAAAGAGTATACCAGAATTTTTTTCAGATTTTTCTAGAATTTAAAAATCCTTTGAAAAAAAAAACAATCGGGCACCAGTGACCCAATTGGATTAGAAAAATAATGAAAAAAACATTAACCACGGAGTTAAGAAGAATAAAAAAAGTTAACAATTTATTATCATGTTAAAAAATTAATTCTTAGTATACTCGATTGAATTCATTCGTGTGCACATTTCTTTTCTTCGGAAAATTAGGAGCATCAAGTAATTAGTTATTATTTATATACAATTTTTTTTTAAATATACGCAACCTTACAAATATTTTCTAAAAATGTATATATAAGAATCATTTAATAATTCTTATATATTTGTTAAAATTAATCCCAGACACGAAAGGACCCATCGTGTATACAAGAGGGTCAATAATAATAAATTAATAAAAAGTGTAGTATGTACATATTATTTTATAGTATTAATTTTTTAACATGTAAATGTATTATTAACTTTTACTGTAAATGTATTGTTAACTATTTTTATTCCTAACTATTCCATATTATTGACCATTATTTTCTTTATTTACGTTTGCATGTATCGCACTCGATTATTTATAAAAATAATTTATTATTGCCTTGATAACAATAAATAATATTTATAAATAAATGTTTTTCCGATAAAATATCTTATCGACAACTTTACAATCGCAATCGCATTTCTCGCCCCATCGTATATTGTGCATTGCGCCAATCTGTATAAATGATTTTTTGTCTTTTCAAGTTCCTGCGCTTTCTAGGATTAAGGATGTCGAAGCGGCTGAGTTTCTACTGTCTGATAGCTCTGGCGTCTGTCTGCATCTTCTTCCTAGCGTTTAACCAGCGCTACAGCAGCTACCTTGAGCATCGACTGCAGCCGGTGATATCGGTCAGTAAAAATTCGGAGGTGGGGATTGCTCTAAATTGAGTCACGCCAAACACGCTCTTTCTGACGGTAAAAGTCTAACTTTTGCACCTAACTGTCTCTCTTCTCTTTATCCATTTCTCTTGAACATTAAACGTGAAGCGATGCACAAGGAACCGATACGCGATTCTCTTTCTCCCTGTTTTCGTCTCTCTTCGTTCCTTTTCCCTTTCATGTATCGTTTTGCTATCATTTACAAAATAAACCTGTTTTTTCAGCTGAATTTTTTGCACCATTCGTCTTTCCTCTTTTTTTTCTCCAACGTGAAGAGAAATAAGAGGAAAGATAAAAGAAGTTCAGATGAAAAAATATCAAAGGATTCTAGTAGCAAGCTATGTTATTTTGTCGTTATCTTGATGTCAAAGATCATAATTTTGATGTCAAAAGACATCATTTTGACGTCAGCTTGCTACTAGGAACAACTGTGGTTACTTTAAAATATTTTGTAAATTTTAACATTTTCTATCAGAGACATCAATTTATTGGAAATCAGATCGACGTAAGTCCATAGCTTGTTTTAATTTACCTTCTTTATATAATAGTTGATGTTTGATAATTCGTATGAAATTTGATCAAAAGAGACACTTGTAATATGATTAGTTATCGAAGCCAGGGAGTCAATCATGTAACTTTCTAGGGCGGAAATGTATGTATGTACACATACATACCAAAACTTTTCACATTTCCGTTTCAAAGAAAAAAGTTACATAATCGATACCCAGCATGTTTGCGCGGAAACTAACATTTTTTTATCATTTACTCTCACTCTTAACGATACAATAGATTCACAATACTTGAGTAATCTCGCTGCTCGCACTTGCATTCTTTGAAAACATTAACATGCTACCTAGAGAAAGAGGGAAAAAGATCATTATCTCATATCACGATTATTCCAACAGCAATATATTCGTGTACACAATGCGAGATGCACAATAGAAACGCTAAAACGTCGATGCTTTTTTTTTTCCTTGATATAGGATGTTGAGATAAGGCCGCGGACCACCAAAATTCAAGAACCGGTAACGGTAAGCCAGGTATGCACGTATCGATCTGAATGCGTAAATGCTACCACTTGTTATTAATGACTATTTGCTGATAGAATGCCATTTATCATTAGAATGCCTTATCTTATCACAGTAAACATAATGTAAAGCGTAAATAATCACAGCTCCTTCTTACAGATGAACTTCTTTTTTCTATTACCAATTTTTTTTCTATGTTTATTAATTTAACGTATAGTAAAATGTATATTTTTGTTACTTCTTAAACCGTATTGTAAAAATATTATTAACGACGTTGTTTTTAACCAATAGAAGCAAATAAGATAGAATAAGATAGAAGTAAAAAAGCAGAAGTACTTTATATTTTTAAAAGAAAATTAATTCGCGTTTTAATTTAAAATTTTATCTTCCTTTATTGCATGAATACTAAGATTTACTTATTGAATTATGTTATTATTTTGTAACGCATCTATAACTGTTTATTGTATATATATTTTTATTTGTGTTAACTTTTTACTAATGCATTTTCCTTGTTTTTATATTATGAATTTAAATGTCTACTTTGCTTGTTGTGAAATATGAACGATAATTATTATCTTTATTACATTTTAAATTTAATTTTTTTGAATATAAAAACATAAAGATATAAATACTGTTTTAAAATAAATTAACACTCGTATAATTCATACAATTTTTAAATTTGTCTTTTTAAAACTAATGAAGTGATTGAACGACTGTAGAAATTTGCTGTAGAAATTTGCTTTGATGTGATTAAATTTCAAAATGTGAATTTATTTCTATTTCTTGTTTAGGATATGTTATCGCATACCTGTTACGAAGATCTAACTTTTAATACTGCATTTATGTAATGTTGCTAACAAATAGCGAGTAAATTTTCTATTTAGTAATTGGCCCTAATCTGTTTTTTAGGCGTATATTACAGGATCCACGGACAATGCCACGATCACCGAAATTCAGGAGGTAGTTGATCAACAAAGGAGGGCGATTAAAAGAGAAATGGAAAATTATGAATATCCAAACGGAAAATATGGGATAAATGTGAGGTAAAGTATACGCACCAGAACATAACTTCGTATCGTTGAAAATTGAAACATTTAATCATTACTCGTTATTATATATTTATAGTAAACTTGAAGATTTAGTGATGGAGAAGGGTGGTAGACCTATGAGAAGCATAATTCTGACGAGTTGGAGAAGTGGCAGTACGTTCCTCGGTGATGTGGTAAACGCGCATCCGGCCAATTTTTATCATTACGAGCCGTTACTTGACTATGGAATTGTGCAAATCCGAGGGTCGCCACTCGCCGAAGAATCCTTGACAAGGATACTCTCTTTGTTGAATTGTGAATACAAGGAACTCGGTATATAATTTCACACATCTTTAAATTTCTATTCGCTTGAAGGCGCATCATTTAATGATTGCATACAATTGTAATTATCGTAATAGATCGGTACCTGGATTATGGGAAGACTCATCATTGGGTATTTAATCATAATACGCATTTATGGCGACAATGCCAAGCACATAAACGCATTTGCTGGGATCCGCGTTTCGTTTCTAAGTTTTGCCGACTCTTTCCGTTCCAATCGATGAAGCTTGTACGGTTGAGATTGCACGCGGCAGAGAATCTTTTGGCCGAAGAAGAGTAAGAAATTGATATGAAATATAACAATCATAAGAAAACATTTTTTATCTAATTTAAACATTATATTCTTTTGAACTATAAAAATATGTGTCTATTTATATTGCAGTCTAGGTGTACGACTAGTTCTACTCATTCGTGATCCGAGAGGCATTCTGCAATCCCGAAAGCATAGGGAATGGTGTCCTGCTAAACCCGATTGCTCCGATCCAGCTCTGGTCTGCGGAGACATGGTATCGGACTTCAACACGGCAGTAGAACTGTCGAAAAAATATCCCCGTTCTTTCAGGTATAGCACATATCATTAAAAAATTTTCCGAATTATATATTCGGTATTTACAAAAATTTATTTTACACGCATTTTCAAATGACTTGTTAAGATCATCACTTACTTTATTAGTAGATAATTTTTTTAATTGATACGAGACTCAAATTCAATCTTCGTGTGTGATAAACAGAGTAGTGCGTTACGAGGATTTGTCTGTGGATCCTTATAAGCACGTACAGGAGCTTTACAATTTTTACGGTTTGAACTTTCACGTAAACGTGAAGAAATTCCTGGATACGCACACGAAGAATGATGTGGGCGGTGTGTCAAGCACTTTCCGGAATTCCAAGGTCGCGCCATTTCACTGGAGGACTGACTTGGACTTCGAAGAGGTCCGTGAAATACAGAAGGTATGCGCGACCGCTATGCAATTGTGGGGATACGTGATGGCCTTAAATTCCACTCACCAAAAAGACTTCGATCCTATCACAAATTACCGACTCCAGTTGTGACAGCTGGCAGACGACATGCTCAATGTAGATATGATGTATAATATATCAGTATAACGAACGGCAGCGGTCAAAAGTGCCGTAGTTCATATAAATATTCTGCAAAAGGTGCTAGCGGCCCCTCAGGAAGATAGCCATGTAATGGAAATGAATGTTGATTCATTCAACAGAAAAATTTCGGAATTTTTAACTTTGGAACGCTAAAGTTTATCGACAAGTTTCTTTTTCTTTGAAAGGACAGAAACAAGATATGTTCGTAATTTTATATCATATGATTAACGATCTAAACCACAGGGTGTTAGAATAAAAATCCTGAGAGCTTGACATGCGACACAAATTATGTCTAACCATATCGACGCAAATATGCAGGTGCACTCAAAACATCTATTATGAATCTTTTAAGAGAGAGGAAGGGTAGTTTGTGTCTAAAATGTATAAACTAATATATTCATTAATATTAATTGTAATTATAGATAACTGTAAAGAGATTTGTAATGATCATTACATATCTTTTTACATCTTTAATATTCCACATAGAGAAGAAAATGAAATTTTTATATCGATTACGGAACACAAAGTGCACCCACTTCTTCTTGGATTCGTATGAAATTATCGCTAAAAACAGATGACCAAATCTAATTTTTTAACTTATTGATCAATAGCTATGTTCAGCAAACAAAGCGACTTTGTAACTGTATCATTTTTTAATATGATTAATCTTGCCCTTAATTTCTCACTATATCTAAATGTATAAATCAATAATCATATTAAAGAATCTTACAATTGAAAAGCTGCTTTTTCTGCTAATGCAGCCATTGGCACATGACAGTACTACATTACGAACATGGAAATACACTCACACTATGAAAGAATATTTATCTAATAAGGAATATATCGTATTCGAAAAGAGTTTAGCTATAAACTGTGTGAATGAAATTCATAATGTTAGAATCGTATCTTGTAATATCATCGACAATGTTGGAAATTTATTTCTGCACCGTCTGACGGGAAATTCTTACCAATGTGATTCACGAAAGGACAAGAACGAACACAATATCAATTAGCTTGTTCATTCCATGGAACACTTGATCTTATCTCTTGTTCATGTGGTGATCATGACGTTTGAGAAAATGATTAGGCGGCGTCAAGGACGAGAACATGAGTTTCCATTCCACCGGCCTTCGATGCGGCCGACAAATTATTACAAAAGTATAGACGCGACCAACTTGCCCGCGAGCGTGTGTGATTTTTATAATGTACATAGTCGTAATGGCATTGCACACTTTAGATACAAGATAGAGGTATTACCGTGAGCTGTTCGTTGGCGATTTAGAATAAGTACTTTTTTGAATCTTTACACGCTACATATTGATTATCTGGGACAGCCTGGCTGGCTGGCACACCCTCTGTTATGTATTGTATATTTACGTTATATATTATATATAATTTTGAGATTGTATTCCTCGCGTCCTTGTATTATGCACCGAGCGTTAAATTATTATCAGCTCTCTGTGATCGATCAGACCTTACCACGCGTTCACTTAAAGTAGGATCGATTTCAATAAGCGTATATCATGATATTAAATATTATACATAATAAAGTTTGGATATTTTGGGAATCGAGATATTATGATCCGCCTCTTTTATTTTGGAGGATAGTTTTATTTGTCAAGATCTTGATTATTATTTACGTTGTACCTTAATTATTATTTACGTTGTTCCATGAAACGAAAATTAACGAAATCAATGTGATGTTTCTCGTACGTACGTACGAATGAGATATCTGGCGATAGCATTGCGTACAATGTTGACGAGTCATCGACAACTGCTAATACAAATTTGCAATACCTTGATGCAATCTTACGCCATTAATACTATTTCTTGAATGGGTATCTAGTCCAAGAGGAACGCGTATTACTTTGCATTTTGTACCTTAGATGTAAAGGTTCTCCAATAAAAGAATCATATTTCTATGAATATATTCGCTATTTATTTCATCTTATTTATCATACACTTACGATCCATTTCCTTTTATCTTCCATCTTCTTTTCCTAAAAAGTAGAACAAACTTTTCAAGTAACAAAATATACTAAAACTAATTACAATTTATTTTATTTATCTATTGTTTCAGTAAGTTTTTAATTATCACTACACATCATAGCGTATATTTATAAAAGCATCATTAAAAAATATAACATAAATATCATGAATGTTTTCTGACGTTTTAGTTTTTCTTTGCGTTGCAATGATTTAAATCTCTTTTGATTTTATATTATAAATATTAATAAAAAAATTTAGACGTTATATAAACTATACTAATGTTAACGATTTGTTACCTGTACATCAGATATTCTTTTAAAGTGCTAAGGTCCCATTTGATATAGCGCATCTGCAATCAAAATAGTAATTTTAAAATCGAATATAAAAAAGAGAATTCTTTTTTTTTCTAACAACAAGATCAGCGAGGGCAAGAACCAATCAGAGAAAATCAGTATAGCGTATAATTAATAACATCATATTTTATATTTTATGATATTTCTAATATAATTTATGTAATTTAATTATTTTCTTTAATATTTACTTTCAAATAGTGATGACGTGAGACTCCGTGTAAAAACAACTGACTCGTAAATAGTGGTTCCCAGGTTTTAGATGATCAAAGAGGAAATTTTTATATTCTTTTTTTTCCATTTCCCTATGAATTTCCAGTCCATTGATAAGATAAACTATAATACCACGATTTAAGGTACAATTTCATTGCTGAAATAAGCGACAAATCTATCGCTTTTATTCCAGTAGCTGAAATTTTGTAGTTTCAACTGCAAGCTCAAACGCTGTTGTCCCTTCCACTATTACTTTCAAATAGTATCTATACGGATCACATACCCATACTCACAATTGCATTGTTACCGCATTACAAATTAATCAGTCTAAAATTAAAACAAAATATTCCTTATATACAATATTTTTACAAAAAAAAATGAAAATAATTACATTTTGATATCAGATTAAAAGTTAGCAGCAAGGAATTCTCAGACATATGCTTGTCAAATTTATAATCATCATATAATTAATAAAATGTATTAAAAACAAGAAACAATCCTTACTTTATAAAAAATGCTCAAAAAAATGTCATTTTGATGTACAATTTATATTATTGTATTGCAATTATGCTGAGCATAATGAATATTAACATCTTCAAATTTTTCCTTACTCGTTCTCTTGCATATTTCTCACATTCTGAAAAAAATTATTTCCGTTAGTCTTGAAAGTTATTCATTTTAATTGTATTATCAGTAATACATATTAATATATCAGGAAATCATTTTATCACCATGTTTTTACGTAAGACAGGGATAACTATTTATTCATCACGTCTTAATTATCTAGATAATAAAGTTAACTTTTGCAACACAACTTTCCTTTCTTTTATTAAGAAATTTTAGACTTACATAATTCTTTTTGAGGAATCCATAGACATTGTTCAAATCAAGCTTCGAAATCATCTTAAACAAGTATTTAAGATGATTGATTTAAGATGCCATAAATCAATCAAAAAACATTTTAAGACATTATTTAAAGCAGCCTTGAAATTAAGAACAGACTATGAATACTGGCCGTAGTTTCTCATCTTATGATTAAGTTTTGTCTTCATCCATTTTTCAGGTGAATATCTAAAATAAAAAATATATTACATATATAACATATGTATACCTCTTTTTTTTTTATTTTCTCATTAAAATTAATATTTGTCAGAAATAACATTTGCGTCACATGCATTCAGATTGACTGTAGGCGGTTTTGTTTATATTCTCATCATGCGTGTATCGTTAATTAATTACTGACAAAAATTATTACATATATATATATATATATATATTACAAAATAATATATACTTTTTAAATTTAAGTGGTAACATGGATAACTTACATGTCCGATTTGAAGAGGAAATTTATAACAAATCGCAATCTGCTCTTCCATCTTTCTACATAAATGAGATACATGTACATTAGAATATATTCTCTCTATAATATATCGAAAAGATAAAATAGAAACGATTTTATCAGTCAACTGAATCAATCACAGTTCTCAGACTGGGGCAGTAATTGTTCATCATATTTATTTATGGGTGTATATCTATATATTGTCCACGTTACTAACTGATTAATTTAAAATAATATAATCTCATTGGTGAAACAGGGAAAAATTACTAGAAACAGGCCAATGTGAGTGATATGTGTAATTGAAGCTGTGTGCTAGTGCACTGCTCCCTTTATTTATATAATCAGTATTCATAGTCAGTTCCTATATTTAATAAATACAATGTTAAAATGTTTTAAATCGATTACAGAATAGTACTAACATTTTAAAACATTACTTAAAGGGCTGTTTACAATGAGAGAAATACAGTATAGTAAATTATGTAAGCCGTAAGAAATCGATCAATCACAGTTGAATATGAGAACAATCGACTATATATAAATGATCAATTTCTTATAGCTTACAATTTTTCCTACTGTAGACAGTCAATAAGACTCAAAATAAAAACGAACTATGAATATCTGTCACAGTCCGTTCATATTTTAAGATCTTAAGTAATATTTTAAGATGCTAATATAAGATGAGATTGATTTATGAGATCTTAAAATCATACTTAAGATGATCATACATATTCTTAAATCAATACATTCTTAAAATATAAAAATCAATTATATGAATACTGTCCATATATGTAAGTGAATGTACAAAAGGAGACACATGGAGAAAGAAAAAGCGCTTGCTTCCTCTAAATTTAGACAAAGAGGACTAATTATAAAAATTATTTTTATGACAAAAAGTTAAATGCTCATTAGCTTATACATTATTCGTGAAAAAGTTTGCTGAAAATCTTTGAACACTAGCTTTAATATAAATATTTTAATAAGTTTTGTGTAATATTTAATATAAAAAATTATTACATAAATATTACAAAACAATATATATTTTTTAAATTTAAGTGATAACATAGATAACTTACATAAACATCCGATTTGGAGAAGAAATTTCTAACAGGTCACAAATCTGCTCTTCCATCTTTCTACATAAATGAGATACATGTACATTAGAATATTCTTTCTATAATATATCGAAAAAATGAAATAGAAATGATTTTATCAGTCAACTGAATCAATCACAGTTCTCAGACTGGGGCAGTAACTGTTCATCATATTTATTTATGTGTGTATATCGATTGCCCACGTTTCTAACTAGTTAATTTAAAATAATATAATCTCATTGGTGAAGCAGTGAAAAATTACTAGAAAGGCCGATGTGAATGATATGTGCAATTGAACTATGTGCTAGTGCACCGCTCCCTTTATTTATATAACCAGTATTCATAGTCAGTTCCTATATTTAATAATATAAATACAGTACTAAAATGTTTTAAATCGATCACAGAATAGTACTAACATTTTAAAACATTAAACTTAAAGAATCGTTTATAATGAGAGAAATACAGTATAGAAAATTATGTAAGTCGTAAAAAATCAACCAATTACAGTTGAATATGAGGAGAACAATCGACTATGAATGGTCAATTTCTTATAGCGTAGTACACAATATTTCTCCTACTGTAGACAGCCAATAAGACTCAAAATAAAAACAGATTATGAATATTTGTCATAGTCCGTTCATATTTTAAGACTATCTTAACTAATATCTTAAGATGCTAATATGTGATTGATTTATGATATCTAAAAAAATCATATTTAAGATGATCATATATATTCTTAGATAATACATTCTTAACTTAAAATATAAAAATCAACTATGAATACTGTCCATATATGTATGTGAATGTACAAAGGGAAACATGTGGAGGAAGAGAGGGTGCTTATTTCCACTTCTCTAAATTTTGACAAAAAGGAATAATTATAAAAATTATTTTTATGACGAAAAGTTAAATGCTCATTAGTTAGTTAGGCATTATTCGTGAAAAAGTTTGCTGAAAATCTTTGGACACTGACTTTAATATAAATATTTTAAATTTTGTGTAATATTTTAATATAAAAAATTATTACATAAATATTACAAAACAATATGTACTTTTTAAATTTAAGTGATAACATAGATAACTTACATAAACGCCCAATTTGGAGAAGAAATTTGTAACAGGTCACAAATCTGCTCTTCCATCTTTCTATATAAATGAGATACATGTATATTAGAATGTATTCTTTCTACAATACATCAAAAAAATAAAATAGAAACAATTTTATCAGTCAACTGAATCAATCACAGTTCTCAGACTGGGGCAGTATCTTGTTCATCATATAATTTTTAATAAATTTGCTCTCTCTCTCTCTCTCTCCTTCTCTCTTAACTCTCTCTTCTAACTGAAGTCTGAGGCATGACAATTATATCTAATACGGATTAAAGAAACAAAATTATTTTTCCACATTAGTTGAAGTAAAGCAAAAAAAAATCAAATGTATTCACAAACAGGATATTATCAGATGCTTTTAATTCGCGTTGCATGCTCCAATATGCTCCAATATATTTCTATCATATTAAATTACTCCAATGAGCAGTTTGGAATGAATAGAAACTAGAATTGGTTAACGTTTTCTCATAAAAATAACTCGTTATCATTACCATTCTTTTTCCTCAAAAATAACTCATTATCATTACTCGTCATATGAATTGCAAAAGTAACTCGTTACCGTTACCGAAAATGTAACGAATTGTTACTTTTTTGTTCCTTTTTTTGCTTGATGCTAATAAAAATATAGCGTTTTTCATTGGCACAACTGCATATTAAAGCCGTTGTACATACTACTCTAATCTGAATGTAAAAATGAAATATCTCAATTGATATAATGTCCAAAGGGCATGTTATTATCACATTATCTAATTTAAAAATTTTCAATACATTTTATGAAATAACATAATAAAATGTATTGAAGATTTTTTTGCGCGTTTCTATATTTTTATTAAACATACACATTTGCGTCGATTTGTACGGATTTAAATTGAGTACCCATATAGCACAGAATATTTATGATAAATTATTAATATTCATTTTGTGAAATGTTATATTTCATACATATTTTATATAAAGCTCTTTTCGAAATATTATTAAAATATAGACTAAATATTTTACGTAATATTTATGATAAATATAAATAAATATTTCTAATAAGTATTTTTTTTTTACTTGGATTATAATGACTCATTGAGAGTATCTTTACTATAACATGTACAATAAATATTTCATAATATTTAGTAAATATTTTATAAATATTGTATGCTGTCTGAGTAATTCTGTCAATGAAAAATGCTACTATGCAGATTTTTGTGATAAATATTCTGAAGAAAAGTCAGAATTCTATCTTTTGGTAGAGGTATATATGTATATATACATATATACATGGTTTAGTTACGACTAAAACTTTGTGGCAGTTGTTAGAAATAAAGTAACGATAAAAGTAACTAGTGAAATCCCGTTACCATTACCCCAAAAATGTAACTGCGTTACAATGAACATTACTTAGAAAAAAATGTAACGTCGTTACCCATTCGTTACTGAAAAAAGTAACTTGTAACGGTAACGACGTTACAAATAACGCGTTATTTGCTAACTCTGATAGAAACTAAAAACTAGAAATAGTAGAAGCATGTTGAAGCATGTTGAAGTATGCAACGTAAACAAAATTATAAAAACACGTGGGAATTTCCTGTTTGCAAAATTTAATTAAATTTAATTTTTTGCTTTAGTACTTTAATGAGTTAAGAATTCTATCTCTAAATCTTGTGTAACCATAATAATAAAAAGTTTATATTCTGTTTCATAAAATAATTTCTATTTCTGCGTTTAAATTAACATGATTAATAATAAAATAATGGAAAAATTTTACATTAGACATTACAATATTTTCAAATGCAATTCCAAGATTGTCCATTTGCAGATGGTCAAAATAATTTAAAATACAACTCAAAGAAGAATGTGTGTGGCGGAACAAGAATCGAAATCCTTTCTCAACATAAAAAAAAAAACAAAATACTCACTAAAATGATTGTGATGATAAGCACAAACTATTTAGTGGCTCTGCTCTTCGATATGAGAGAAAAACAGCAAAGAGAGGAAGGCAGCTCTACAAACCCAGCACTAAAAGAGAAACGGAAACTAAAATCGCGATGATGTTAAAAGCATGCGACGATACGTCGCCGTGGGAATTGGTGTGATCAGAGAAACGTAAGGATCATAATCAAGAGATAATCATACGAACGAGACAAAAATGTTCATCATGTTGCGACGAAACGAAATGTACTCAAGCTTTGCGCCGAAATATAATTGAAAAATACAATCGAGACTATTAAATTCAGAAAAAATTGTGCGCAGGAAATCTATCGCGAGATGTTCTGGCAAAATGTGCACGCGGATGATGATGGATTTCAAAAACAATCTCACCTTTCCATGGTGAACCGGGACATGCAACATGTGTAAGGACGCCAACGACACGTCCTCGAAGAGATCCAGTCGCAAAATGAACGATCAACGAAGGCGGTTATATTTAATTGAGAAAAGCTTCCGGCATTCTGCGCATACTCCAGACTATTATGGCGGATTTACATGAAGGCATTAAGTCGATATTTCGACCAATGGCTGAAAATTTATTTTATGGACAACAAGATCATAAGCCTGTATTTTTTAGTTGAATTTTTGCACCAGTTCATTTTCCTTCTTTTTCTTTTCTTCTGGAGAGAAAAGGAAGAAGATCAACTAGTGCAAAAGTTCAGCTAAAAAGAACAAGCCTTATGGTTGCAAATCAAATTTCAATATAAGTACTTTAAAGCATTTTTTTGATTGGTCAATAAGAAGAAAGAATTTTACAAATCGACTAGTCAAAAAACACTTTAATGTATCAGAGAGAAATCTGAGAGAGGCTATGCCAGCCTTTTTCCTGTTATCATCGAAATCGCGTACACTACCGCCAGTACATCCATTTTCAGTTTGGAAACTACGTGACTATACATACATTTTCTGATACTATTGATAAAATCATATCGTTGAAAGTAAATATAATTCGTCTCTGTACCAAATCTTCAGGATAGAAGCGTACCGATTATCCATAGGAGGGATTTTTAATGGATCCTTACACGAAAAAATTTTAATTTCGCATCTTCTAACGTACGTAAATAAAAATTATTGAATTTTAATAAACGGAATTGAAAATTCAAACAAGTTAATTTAGTGAATTTCGTCTTATATAATATTTATTTTATATATTTATTTTATATATTTATTTGTCTAAATTACATCTTATGAAATTACGAAGTTACATTTTTTTTTATGCAAATTTTCAGCTCGTTTTTACTAAACATAATTACTAGTATGTATCAAAATCTTTATAATTACTAGCAATTATAAAGATTTTTAATAAATTCAATCTCTTTTAAACATATAGTGTCAATTTAAGATAATTTAGCAAAAACGAGCTATAGAAACCCTTCACCATCCCCGCCAATTTTATCGATGGTTCTCTTTTCTTTGTAAGTATACTCATCTATAAAACAAATGAACTATTAATAAATTTAATAGCCTGTTTTTGCAGGTAAGTATATCTTCAATTAATTTTTTTATTTTTACGTCTAATTATTTTATCGTATTTTGCTAATGAAATTGCAACTAACTTTTTAAATATTATTCTTTATTGTATTATCCTTTATACAATACGATATTATGCGAATTATAATACAATTATTTATGATACAATATACAATTATTAATGTTGTTCAAAATATAATAAAAATGATAATATAGGAGCATAATTAAATTTTAGTAATTGCGAGATTATACGAAAACGTAGAATATACGTATAATAACACAAATTTTTCTAAACCAATGTTTAATGAAATATATTGATAAACGCAAAACAAATACTAACAATAATTAGAACATATTAATTATTAATTTGCGAATATGAAACTTAACAATATCGCGATAAAAAGTCATTAATATATTTATAACAGCACTTTCATTGCTGATAACTATCTCAATAATTTCATTATATCAAAATCTCTTCGCCTCGTGATACGCTGGTTAGTACTCGATTCAAAGAACAATTTTCGTAGTAGAGAGCGAACTTAATATTAAATTCTAATTCTACGTCAAATTTATAAGATCCATTTGGAAAGAAAAGTTAAGCATCCATCAAATACCAATAATCTTGTTACAGGAGAGTGTGCATCCCAAATCTTTCAGATTATACTTACGATAGTAATACTTTGGATAGCATGTCAATTACAATTACATTTTTATCACATCTTTAATATAATACTAAAATTTGCGAGAAAATATGTTCTGCCACATCACTAAAAATCATTATTAAAAATAAACGGATAGAATGATTTTTTTATAGAATAGTGGTTACGAAGGAATATATTTAATAATAATAAAATACATGCGTTATTGTAATTTTTTATATGTATGGATACAAAAGTTTCTCGGGTACTAACTGTTCGAAATAAGCCTAATCCAATAAAACAACGGGATTTTAAAGAACTATACTTTTATATTGAAAAATTTATATAGAATTTAACAATTTTTATTTTTCCGTATTTTTTAAAATTTTTATTAATATCCCGTTAATATGAGAGTACCCATTCGACTTATCTCAAATTTTTTGTATTCACACATTTTTAATTAAATTCATGTAAACGATAACATTGTTAAAAGAATATATTGGTAAAAATTATCTATATAAGTTGACAAAGATCAAAATTTGTTAAATATAATCTCATAATATCTGCATATATTTTATCATAGAAAAGTATATATACATATAAATTAATAATTAATAATATTCTCCAATTGCGGGATGTCCAATCTAAAAATGATAATCATATAATATTAAATTCTTATTGTTAAATTAAGACAGTAATATTACTAACATTATTATTATTATTAATGAGAGAACATTTAATAAAAGAAAGTGATGAAAATTATATGCTAAAATATATCACTCTATATATATATATATATATATATATATATAACAGATATGTGTATTTCAGTGAATGTACAATTTAATTTGACTTTAAACTTGACTTTAAAATACATAGCAATTGTCATTGATTCATTGACAAAATTATTACTTCCAGTAATTGCAGACGAGAAAATCGGGATTTATTCCGATTCTGTACAAGAGTCCCCGAAGAGACACCAAACTAGACTTTGCGAATGGATTTCACAAAAAGCGACGAGGAATAACTTTCCATGATGAAAATAATTTCGACTTTCCATCGGTACAAATTATTCAATCACTAGCAACTGACGCGAAAAACAGCAATGAGACCTTTACATGTAATAAATTGATCACTAAAATATACTTGCAATTTTGTAATGTTACTAATGTAAATGTCAAAAAGCAAGCAAGAAGTTATTTAACCGTTGCCTCAGTCAAAATTTCAATCTTCATAACTTATTTAATAAATTTGTATGTATTAATATATGCGAAATAAAATTGATGATTATTCTAAACATCAAATTTTTAATTAGAAGTTACTTAACATTATTAATGACTTTTTGATATTTAAAATCAAATTTAAAAAAAAGTTTCGAAATTAAATATTTATTAAATTTATTAGGTCAATAAATTTTTGTTATTATATGTATCCTCGATTTTGTATAATTTACATCAATTACGCAATAATTTGGTTTACTACGACAAAATAAATGCTATCTGTATTGAATAGATATTTAATATACTATATATATATATAAAACAGATATATGTATTTCAGTGAATGTACAATTTATTAGTAATCGTTGGGCAAGTTACAAAAATAAATATGATAGCATTTATCTGGACATCTTTACATAAACTATATTACATACGTACTTAATACTATTATGCATACATTTATTTACAATAAAATTAATTATAATATTAACGAGTTATATAATTTGGACGAATATAAAATTTTACAAAAAAGTTTAATTTCAGGATAGCTGAAAAATCAATAAAATTTGAAATTAATTTGATTTATTTTCATATTTGATAATTGAAATGGGATGCTAATAGGAGAGACCGGGGTAAAAAAATAACACAAATAAGCTGTAACACTTATATAAAAAATATTATAAATAAAATAAAAGCGTAAAGCAGGGATAAAAGTTTATAATATATTTATTACAAATTTCTACCTCTTCCTTACATTTCCATATTTTGTTTATAGCATTTTTTTATATGTTACAACTTACTGTTACTGTGTTTTACCCCTATACTACATGGGCTGAAAAGTCCCGAGATTTTTAATGAAAACAAGCGTTTTTTGGGCAAGTTATATTTATTCCTCAACATAGTTGCCTTCGAGGGTATATATCGCGATACACTTGGTATAGCGATTTTCCAACATTTCGATGTCCTTTCTGTAGTACGAAACCTTCGAAATACGCCTCGGTTTCCGCGATGACTTCCTCATTCGATGTGAATCTCTTTCCCTGGAGCCACCGCTTGAGACTTGGGAACAGATAATAGTCGCTGGGGGCCAAGTCTGGAGAATACGGTGGGTGAGCAACCAATTCGAATCGTAATTGGTCCAAT
>Ga0157364_1000022_pt1 | contig 48437 bp, 32 predicted proteins | sample AttsexASBM2_FD_111476 | JGI IMG/M metagenome (GOLD analysis project Ga0157364, IMG submission 111476) | Fungus gardens microbial communities from leaf cutter ant in Ribeirão Preto, State of São Paulo, Brazil - Atta sexdens ASBM2 | ecosystem: Host-associated > Fungi > Mycelium > Unclassified ...
ATAATATATATAAATATATATATATATATATATATATATATATATATATATATATATATATATCATTATAACATGTATGTATTTAAATGATAGAAGAACGTGAAGAAGCGTGCGAGTGTTGCTATAGAGGGTAATGGAATACCTTTTTTTCTCAATCTCAATATAGATTATTCGGCACTCGTTGGATACGCGCGCATTCATTCTTATCCTCTCGCACACTCTTCAATTAGTTCAGTCCCTGGAAACATATGTAACAATTGATCAATCATGAGAGAAAAACGTTTCAATAAAAACGATTTAATAAAACGATTTAATAAGATTTATTTTCTTATCTCGAAATTAACTGAGGTAATTCTCACCTGGATTTGGAACGACTGTCTTTCTGCCTGTCCTGAGATTTGCTACGCGAGCGTGATTTGCCACGTGAGCTCTTGCTGTCCGAACGAGAGCGACTACGGCTGCGGCTGTAAGAGCGCCTGCGGTCTCTGTCACGACTACGCGACCTACTACGGGATCGAGATCGCGAACGCCTGCGATCTCTACTTCTACTTCGTGATCTGTAAACAAATAATCGAAAATTCTCTAATAAACAAAATATTTGTGCACTGAAAAATAATTTATTCTTTCCATTCCTCCTTCTTCCCTCCCTCCTCTCCTTTCTCTTTTTCGTTCTATTTGTACGCTCTAAATAAATAAAAACAACACAAACTCACCTTCCACGACGACGACTTCCACGGCTACGATGCGGAGACGTCGGACGTCCGTACCGTGCCATTTGAACTCGGAGTTCCCTACCGTCCAACAGTCTTCCGTCCATGGCATCTAATGCGTCTTCCGCATCGCGCTTATCATAAAATCTGCCAAGAAATATATTCAAAATACTCGACTTACTGCTTCAATATTTTCAGTATATTTCATTTCCTTCCTTAACATATGCTACCTATATATTTTCCTCATGTAGCACTGCGTGATTCACTTATATTCTAAGCAAGATAAATATCATTTTTATCATTATACAAACAAGATTTGGAATTATTCTCTCCTCTCTTCTCTCCCCCTCCCCCTCTTTCTAATTCCTCGCACTTATTCAGTTATCAACATTAATTATTACTAACTTTAACTTGTAAATGATATCAAAGCATTTGTCATCTTTGTACGATTCTAATAAAAGTTAAGTATTAAAGAGTTTTTATATAAATGTAGAATCAGACAAAATAATAACGCGAAGTCAACATAAATATCTGCAAATCGCGTTTTAAGAAACAGACGTAAAACGTTTCCTGTGAGAAACGCGACTATGCTTTTTTCTCGACACTAAACCAATTAATAATATGGAATAAACCAAAATTAATTTCGAGTTAAAGAGTATAAAATTATAAGTATAAAACTATTAAACATATTGTAGAGATTCGATAATTTTGATAATTCTCCAGCTTCTGAAGAAAGACAGATAAACAATTTTCCGTCAGATTACTATCCAAAATAAAAATTATTGCAATGAATTTCCATTATAAATATAACTTTACACAGATATCAGATTATTTAAATATCAATTTCAGGATAAAACTATATTAAATATATTTAAATACGCGCACGCGCGCGCGTATGTGAGAAAGAGAGAGAAAATTCGAATATGTATATTGTAGCGTGCATACTGTCGTGTGACTGTTGAGTCTAACAGAAGCGTAAGCACTCACATGTACCGGTGAGCGTGTGACTCCTGCTTATTTGCCGTTCTCGACTTGTGATCTAGCTATCGACGCTAACTACTTCTTTTTATAATTTAAAAACGAAATTTCGAACAAATTTTTGACAAAGGAAAAATCATTTCAGAATATGGAATATGTATCTTTAAGAACAAAATGTTATTTTAAACCATCTTGTATATTACATATATGTAGAAATCTGACTATTCCACACTGACTTCCCCCTTGCGTAATGACTTTCCATACAAAGCGAAAATGAGACTCCATAGACCTGTTCTTTTTGGCTGAACTTTTACACCAGTTCATCTTTCTTCCTTTTCTCTCCAGGAAGCCTCATGATTCCATCCTACTTCCCTCAGTCTAGAGATGTTCAAATTTTCCCGCGAAGCGAGATATCCATATCTATATTCTACCTGCTTAGAAAATCGATTGCTCTGTAAGAAAGGAGGATGGAGCTCGCTTGGTGTGGAAAGTCGGACGCCCCTAGGCAAAAGGGAAATGAGGTGGATTTCTTCGCTTTGTGTGGAATCATGAAGAGAGAAGGATTTGCGATAGTGATAGTTCTTAACATTGTATATAACAAAGGTATTTCTTTTAGGGGAAACCTCTTCGATGACCTTGACATTAACATGTAACATTATAACATTATAAAAGTAAGAATACTGATTCAATTTTTTCTTATGAATTAATTGGTGATCTCATATAGTTTTCGAGATATATTTACATAAGATTCATTTTCAAAATTTCCTTATTTTCTGTATATAACACTTCATATAGGAGGGATGTTATACTCAAGTATCCTTGAAAAGGTGATTAAATTACCTTATACTCTTTTTACCAAAGGCATAAGACTTTCTACGCGAAATGAAGTCCACCCCCACCGACTTTCTCTTAGACAAGAAGGGAGGTGAAGTGGACCTCGCTTTATGTGAAAATTTTTCGTTTCTAATGGCAAAAGGAACAGTATTTGTACTAAAATATTTCAAAACTTTAAATGCGTTTTTCTCGAAACCGTGTTTTTGAACATGGCGATCACGATTCCAAACGAACTATATTAGTCCTTCTACTTCAGGGGTTATCCGAGAACATGTCATTGTCGCCCGAACCAGAATTAATAGCTACATTAATTTTTTTCTATTTTTTTTTTTGGAAGCATAAGAGAGAAAAAATTAAATACAAAAATTAAAACAAAAAATTAATTTGACATTGTAAGAAATGTCTAATTTCTACATTTAAAAAAGTAATAATTACATTTAACATAATGACTGATGCATAATCTAGTATACAGTTTGTAATACTGAGTAAAATTCGATTGAAAGCACTAGTGCACATTAAAGCCGTTGTACACTGATTTAATTTGTGTATAAAAGTGAAATGCAAATATTTAGAATTATAAAACATATATTTCATCTAATAGTACAATAAATGTATTGAGTATTTTAATTCGATTTCTATGTTTATGTATAAATATATTTTTGTTTATTTTGTGTATGTCTTGAATGTGCATCAGTACATCCAATCGAATTCGCTGTAAGAAAATCAGTATTTAATTATAAGTGTTAAATATATTTTTTTTTAAATTGTAACAATATTGTTTAGAATAAAAGCATTTTTTTAGAAATGCAAAGCTCAAAATTCTAGACTTTTATATTGTTCCCTGATTTTTCCAGATTTTCCACGACCCATTTAAATTTCCATGATTTTTCCCGATTGTTCTGATTTTTTTTTCAAATCTGTAGTAATCCTGTTATAGTAAATAAAGCGCGTTTATTTCCAAATCGGATTATATAAAAGTAATAAGATAAGAGCGGTGAAATTTTTCGATTTTACATCACACAGATATGTATAGAGTAATCCATTTTAATCAATATAATCGATTTTCTTTCCAAAATTATTAATAATACAAAAAAATCTTTCACATGAAGGTGGAATGATTTAGAAAGAGACACATTTTGGATTGTTACTATTTATTTATTTATTTATTTATTTTTCTAGATAGGGCACCAAAAAGCTATGAAGATTCACTTCCACTTTTTTAAATGGAATTATATAATATTTTTACGTAATGATTCCTCTAGTTATTTCAGCTGTATAAAAGTTACAAGATACAGATATAAAAAAAATCAATAATTTATGAGATATTTTATACTTCATTCTGACATAAAATATCTCGTTAAATATCTCGTGTGTGCGTGCGTGCGTGTGTGTGAATTAATAACTTTTTAATAATCGTACCTTAATACTTAAACAAAAAATGAGATGACTCAATTGGTGTAAAGACAGTTGCTTCAGAAAAAATATGTAAACAAGATGAATACTTTTTTAAATAAGCAACTATGTATTTTCTTTATACCAATCAATTCAACTCATTATTCTGTTCATAACCATATTAAAGTATGATAATAAAAGAAGTTGAAAGTTTACGAGATATTTAACATTTTATATTAAAATGTACCAGAATAAAGTATAAAATATTTCTCGTAAACTATTGATTTTTTTATATCTCTATCTTAATACTTTTATATGCAGAATTAGAGAAATCATTTATACCTATAAATAAAATCATATAATTCTATAAAAAAATCATATAATTCTATTAAAAAAAAAATAGAAGTGACTTTCATATCTTCTTCGCGCCTCCACCTAGAAGAAAAACAACATGACCAGAATACATTCTCTCAAAACCGTTCCACTTTCATCTAAAGCATTTCTTCGTATCATTAATAATTTCAAAGAAAATTGACTGAATTGATTAAAATGGACTTATCATGTATGTAAAACATGTGAATTTCAAAAATGATTTGTGACATCGCTCTAATAATTTTGGTATTAAAGATATGTTGTCACTTTATATTAAATCGTTCGAAAAAAATCGTATTATGGAAAAAAATACATATGTAAGATGACCAATTCCTCAAAAAAAGAGGGACGTAAAAAAAAAATTCAATATTGGAGTACTTCTGAAAAGGCGATCCCCCCGATTTTCTTGTTGATTGATATATTACTGTATTTTGATGCTCTAATATGATCATGAAAATTACTGACAAGATCATTTTCACGGTCAAATATTTAAAAACTGATTTTTATCTGTACTATTGTACTTTTGTGTACTAATTACAAATACGATCATGGAAATTGCCGACAAGATCATTTTTACGGTTAAATATAAACTTTTACATTTTATGTAATCACAAGTAGAGCTGTTAGATTTTGGTTCATGCCTCCCCCCCCCATTCCTTTTACTAAGGGGCACATGACTTCCATAATTATACTGTTACACGTGGATTTCGACTTTCCATGCGAAGCGACTCTCCCCCCTCTCCTCCCCCCTGCGAAGAGCACATGATTTTCTATGAAAAAAATGTGAAAAAGTTTTTTAAATATTTGATCTTGAAAATGATCCCAGTAATTTTCACGATCATATTTGTAATCAATTCAGTATTCGTAATTATGGCATCAAAATATAGTAGTATATCAATCGAGAAGAAAATCGGAGAGTTCACATTTTCGGAAGTACATCTCTCCCTAGGTGTTATCCTTCTCGTTTAACAAACTTGTTTCTTATCATGAAATAAGTCTGAATGAATTCCGATCGGAATTATTCTCTAGATTTCTACTGTTTTCTAGGAAAACCAGAATGATTCCGATCAAAATTCCGTGTTCTATGATAGATACTTGGTACTAGAATTCTCTTTCCTACTTTCGTCAAATATAAAACATATACTTATCTCACTTTAAGTTCCAAAATGTGTACACTAGTTAAGTCACGGAAAACAGACCCAAAGAGACTTCTAATTTGAGATGGTTGGTCATCTTAGCATATAGGAATATAGCGTTCCAATCGGAAACATCGATTTGCGAACTAAGGCACTCGCTTCGTGACGTCACCATCACCGTTGGCGTCAATATATCAAAGACACACCATTGCCCACAAGAGAGCGATTAATTGAATGTACCGTCCATATGGCGGGCGTGCACAATTACGAGACGCGATTATTGAAACGTGGCTCACCTGACAAACGCAAAGCCGCGGCTTTCACGCGTGAAGCGATCCCGGGGAATATAAATGTCGCCAACCTCGCCGCATCGCTCGAACACGCGCCTCAGATCTTCCGGCGTCGTCCTATACGTGAGATTGTCGACTTTCAGGGAAACCATCCCGTCGATGCGGGGCGGTGGCCTACCGTAACTCATTCTTCCCTCTCGAACGTCACGTCTCCGGTTCTTGTAGTAAGATGCGTGAGATTACGTGGAACCTTCGTTGACAGTTGTAACGACCAGTGACCAAACAAGCGTAAGCGAACGACAAAGGAAAAATGGCGTATACTAGTATTATTAGTGACTGTGAGTGACGACGATGGCGGAATTTGCTACGACCATAGATGTAATATAAGTATAGATTCGTGATGCCAGATTCTGATTCGATGTCTCGAGAATCGATTCTTTTTCACCTTCAAGGCTACATTCCAAAACTTCCTCTCTGAGAAATATTTTACTCGAAATATATAGTACCCATAACGTATACTATATAAAAAATAAAATCTTTTTCGAAGAGGAAGTTTTGGAACGTAGCCCAAGAATCGAATTCAGCTGAAGGTAAAATTTCATGAGCTATTTCAAATCGGATGTTTTAACGACAAAAAGAATCACATGATCAAAACTGAATGAATATCAAGCGTTTACTTTAATCATATAATCTTTTTTGTCGTTGAAACAGTCGGTTAGAGCAGCTCGTGAAAATTTATCTTGATTCTAAACAATTAGATTTATTAGCATTATTCGTTTTATCTCTCGGGAGCTGCTCGGAGTCGCTCCGAACAGCGTACTTAAAATGTAGGATTTACATTACGTACGACATTATTCATCATTACTATTGTTGGATTTAAGGCCATTCTACATCGATCATATCGTAGACATCGCAAGTCACAAGCTTATTGCTTTTACCAATCCGATGCATTAATTTTAGAGAGTTTATATTAGCCATAACCGTACGCCGTATGTCGTAATTTATAAAAATTAACCAATCACTTTGAGTATTCCCTTCTTACAGTCGAATGAGAGGGAAATACTCGATACTATGATTAATCAATTCTTACAGATTACGGCATAAGGTATACAGTTACGGCCAATATAAACGCTCCCTTAAGACTCGTTCTAACAACCGTATGTTGAAGTCGGGCGTCATACGCATGCGCACTGGATTGTCGGCTGTCTAATGAAGTTATCACAAATCGGCTATCGTTGGAATAGAAGATGGGTCAATTCCCATCTTTTCCGACTACTAGATGAAACATAACCTTCGGACACATTTATATATGGATAAACAAATATTTTTACGAATATATGAATATATTTATATTATATTATGGAATCACTGAATGTAAATGAAATAATTATTGATTTTGTTCGCGAAAATCATTGCTTGTATGATAAATGCGATGTGAATTTTAAAAATGTTAGCAAAAAAGAATTCTGTGGCAAAAAATCCATAAATTTGAGAAACTGTTATGATATATGCCAAATTTTTTATTTGTTAAATTATTATTATTTAATATAAAAATATTTTATAATTTAATTCTTTTGTATCAAACTTAAGAAATGCCTAGAAGAGCTGATATTGGATGAATTTGTGTATATAAATTTATTCAAGTTTAATAACTTGAATAATATACGTTTCGATCATCGTTTTAATCCTTTTCAATATTATAAAATTAATTAAATCAATAGTAGTCGTCAAGCAAGTGGAGTCACATTGTCCTGCAATCATAATTTGCGTCCAAATTAATAATAAATTTGAATATATATTCAACGTTTCAATATTCTTTACATTTGTTTCGATCTTCCGACTTCGATCAATGACTGAATTGTAGAACAGCAAGTCATATGCGACAAACAACATACGACAAACGACTAGCGATAGCCGACATTGACATACGACTGATTGTAAAACGAGCCTTAGTCGCATGATGCTTACGCTCGATACCAATGATACGATACCAATGTAGAATGGCCTTTATATTGGATCCGACATATGTTGTACGATGAAAACAGGATTTTGCTTCATGTATCATCGATACAAAATAAAATTCTATTTTTTGATTGGTTGCAGAACGTCGTATATATGACGCACGTCGGATTCAGTGTGAATCCAACAAATGAATATTGGACAACGTATGATGACAACGTATTGGATGTCGCACATAATGTAAATCCTCCATTTCAAGTACACTGGGTTCGTTTGGAGCGACTCCGAACTCCAAACAGCTCCCGAGAATCACAAAACAAACAATGGGTGTTTTCCAATTGCAATATCCCTAGACACTTTCGTGCATACAAGTTGCGTTCCAATTGTCCATTATCGTCAAAACAACGCTACACATCTATATTCAGTGTACCTTCCAACAAGCGACACAAATGACACGGTGTGACATAATGGATCATCCTTGTTGTTTACCAATGTTAAACAAAAATAACATGATCACTGCGTCGCATTGTGTCGCTTGTTGGAAGGCACACCAGTCGAGAGCGGTGTAAGCTTGTGTTTTCTAGTGACAATTAAGTCTACGACCATGCTTGTTTTCCTGTTGAAATAGATTAGGGTCCGTGCAAAGATGGTCGCAACTGTTTCCGATTGTAAGTCGGACGACGACTCGTAAGTCGCACAATGATTTTATGTATGTCGTTTACGTGTATCGCGTATACGTAATTGCGTTAGTTGAGATCTTACGTGTGTTGACCTACGACAACAACTTGATTACGACTCAGTCAGAAACAGTTGCGATCATCTTTGTGCGCGGATCCATAGAATCTTGCCACCGTATTGGCTACAATACTGGCACTGACAGCACCGCAGCCAATATGGTGGCAAGATTCTAATCCAGTTAGCAATCCAGCAGGAAAACATGCATCGTGTGCCGCCGGCTTTACATGTTACTAATTGCGGCGGCTATAAATGAGGAAGACGTTGAGTGGTCGACACATTTGCTTTTTTTATTTAATACAGGCGGAAAAAGCTACATTTAATCTAACTGTATCCGGAAAACGGATTTTAACCATGCACAGCGTACACATTCTGTTCCAATTGAATCGTGCACGATGATACATTTTGTGCATTCTTGTGTACGTTTGTGTTAGGATGTGTTAAGCAATTGGAAAGCATCCAATACTTATTATACACTCAATTCGATTACTACATCCGCTCACTGAGCGCTCAGTGGGCTCTTGCATCTAATTGGCATATTCCGTTAGAACTAAAAATATAGACCAAACAGAGGTCACTGGTTGTTGTTCTGAATGCACCCATTGTCTCTAGCCAATATAAATTCTCCTTTTTTCTGCTAGATTTTTGTTTCGTGCTAGAGTAATCGAATGAGCATAATTTCCTTGAAATTAGAACTGAGGAGGCATGAGAACTTAGAACATACATATTACTAAAAGGGACATTGCCTATACTTGCCCATGCTTGCGCTGATGCAAAAATTTGTGCGAGAGAAAAAGGTAGTAAAAGATAAATGTTCTCAATGTTCTAGCGTTTCTTGTTCAAGTATCGTGTATGGGATCGGGAAGATCTGCATTCGACAATGCAAATCTGAGGCGTTGGAATACTCTTTTTCTACAGTGTACGTGACATATGCTATAAGACATATGCTATTTCGACGCCTCATGGTTCCTGCATTGGACGCGGAAACACTTGTCGCGTGGCAAAATGAGACACGACAACCAATGAACACATTAGGAGCTGTAAGCTTATTCATGGCTACCGTATCACATTTTGCTGCGCGGCAAGCGTTTCCGCGTCCAGTGTGCATCAGATTTGTATTACCGAACGCAGCTAAAGGTATTATGATATGGGAGCGTCAAGCGTGAAGCGTCAAGCATCGTGAGCTTACTATTCGCTAAAACCAGATCACATGATAAAAATTGACAAATAGCAAATTCACGCATGCTCGACACTTGACGCTTGACGCTGCCATGTAAAGGTATCTTAAGCAGGGATTTAACTATGGGGCGGACAGCAGGAATGAAGAACAGACGCATGCGCTTTACCAATATTTGTCCATTATTACCTTTCTTTCTCGCATAGATTTTTGCTCAGCGCTCTATTCTTCTTCTATTTATATACGTTCTAAGCATGAGAAGGGTATCCTGAATAATTACATACTATTATATATATTATAGATTATTATGGGTGACAAATCAAATTTTGTAAAAAAGAGACGGATAAAAAAGCAAATTATCGAAAAATCTACTGAATCAAGTAAGTATTGAAATTTTCTACATTAATTTCTTATTTTTTATGGATAATTATCCAGAAGACACTCTTCATTATTAATTTTAATAAAATTATGCTCATTCGACATATTTTTGCATAAAACGAAAGAATCTGACATTAAAATATTGTGTTCAGTTCCTCCAAGCGAGATATTAATCGTTAAAGTTTTTGTTTTTAATTATTTAAGTTAATTATTAGATTAGGAAATCTGTCATATCGGTGGCATAGAGAGTTACATAAATTCTTTGCTTTAAAGACGCATTCTCTGCTTTAAAATACAAATTTTCTTTAGAAACATTTTTTATATAATTTTTGTTTTTATAGTAGAGAATTTGAGTTTTTTTAAAACAGATAATTTGTATTTATAAAACACAATTTGTGTAAGAGGCACAATAAAGGGAACAGTGTAATACAATGAAATTCTTATTCTCTGTTCCTTTTATTGTGCGGAGCTCCTAACCCTCTATGTCATCGATGTGGCAGATTTCCTACCTAACAATACTTAACTTTATCCTGATTTTACAATAAGTCGGTAGTCGGGAATCTTGAGTTTTGGGCTGTAGTCCAAGTCTCACTACAAATGCTTTGCAGCGTTTATAGATTCATTGTAAAATTAACCTTTTATGATTAATATCTTGCTTTGCGGGACTGAGCACAACATTACATACAATACGAAATTTTTGATTCAAAGTCTGCATTTTGGGACAATAGTAGATTTTTTGCTTTATAGTTTTGTACATTTGTGAAATTCTTTTATACTTTGAGACAATAAATTTTTACCATAATAGAAGCCAAATTCTATTTTACTTATTTTTTATAAATTAGATGTGATTTAGGTGTAAGTTTTGAAAAAACATGATATTGATTAAGAATTTATAATTTTTATGTAAATGAATGAAAAAAATCTTTTTACTACTTATAATTCTTTAGATTATATACTTCAGGGTAAAAATATAATTATATTGTTGGGGCTTCATGAAGTTGATTTATTTGAACATATGAAAATATGAAGATTTTATAAGTGAAAGAGATCAAGTTTTTTTGTGAAAGAAATAAAATCATTTTTATAACATATTTTTACAACTTATTAAATTCTTCTTATTTTAACCAAAATAATTATAAAGATTCTAAAATAAAAAAAATATAAAATATAGCTTATATAATATGTTAGAATAATGTGTATGATGTTTCTTGATATTGATTTGTCATATAGAGCACAGTATATTTAGTTTTTCTATCATTTGATCAATGACAAAATAAACATCTCTTTCTTCTTTAATCTTAAGGAATTTCTTCTTTAATCTTGAGTATTTCGTGAATTATGTCTGACGTATAATATGTACAAGATTTTTAATCAATATAATCAATTTTAATAAATGCAGTCAATTTTCTCTGAAATTATTAATGATACGAAAAAATGTTTTAGATAAAAGTAGAATGATTTTGAAAGAAATGTATTTTGGTCATGTTTTTCTTTTAGGTGGAGACCTCAAAAAGATATGAAGATCACTTCTACTTTTTAAAATGAAATTATATGATTTTTTTTACCTATATAGTATGATTCCTCTAATTACAATTAAAATTAAAATTTAAAAAGGTTTCTATAAAGGAATGTATAGCCACTGAGAGCCGGCACAGTTGTACGTGTGCAGTCAAAAATAATGTATGTCAATCATCAATTACAAACATTTTGACCATAAGATTAAGTCATCTTCAGTGTAACAATTCCTTTATAGATTTCTTCAATTATTTTGCATATTAAAATATTAAGGTAGAAATATGAAAAAACCAACAATAAAAAACATTTTATACTTTATTCTGGCATAAAATGTTATTTTGACATAAAATGTTAAATATCTTGTAAATTTTAAATTGTTTTATTATTGTATTTTAATATTTTTATGAATGAAATAACGACATGAATCGATTGATATAAAGAAAACACAGCTGCTCATTTAAAAAAGTTTCCATTTTTGTCTACATATTTTTTTTAAGCAGCTGTGTTTTCTTTATATCAATTGATTCATCTCATTAATTTGTTCATAAAAGTATCAAGGTAATAAAAAAATTAATAGTTTACGATGATATTTAACATTTTATATGAACACACATCACAATGAAGTATAAAATGTTTCGTAAACTATGGTTTTTTTATATATCTCTAGCTTAGTGTTTTTATATGTAGAAAAATTAGAAGAATCATACTATGTAAAAAATCATATAATTTCATTTTAAAAAGTGATCGTGATTTTCTTTTTGTCACCTCCACTTAGAACAATAATATGAAAAATATCCTTTTGAAACCATTCCACTTTTATCTAAAATATTTTCTTATTATTAATAATTTTGGAGAAAATTGTGACTGTTAAATAACAATAAATATAGGGTAAAGTAAGAATCAAACACATTGAAAATTTAACACAATTAGATAGAATAAAATACAAATAAAGAAAAATAAAAATAAAGAAAATAATCTAAATTCAAAATATGTAATTAATTAGAAAATTTAAAAAATTGATTGTATTGATTAAATTGGACTACATTTTATATCTCTCCATAAATGTTGAATTGTACCAATGTTATCAATAAAAAAATGATGAAACACTGAAAAATCTTTTTTAAAAAAATTTTAATATACTTTTTAAAATTAGCATCAAAAAGATGTAAAACATGAAAATGAATCCAAATTTTTAATTTGCATAAAATTTTACTCAGTCTAACTAGGTCGTTGAGGACACGACTATTTATCTTTGTAATGAAACGAACAATTGAGACTGTGTTCCAAAATTTACTGCTAGTACTGAAAATCTGTAGTTTACGTTTTATGTGCACTATAGTTTTTCAATATTGATAATTAATTTTGGAATGCATCGTTCAATATATTTATTTTTAAATACATGAAAATCTTGTGGCGATTCACATTTGCTTTATTTGATGTATTCCTTGAAGCCTGTTATTGTTTTGTGAAGAATAAGAAATGTATACTATTTTACTGTTTCTTTAAAATGGATAAATTATTTATTTTTATTTTAGATCAAAGTGAAACAAATTATAATAATTCAGATAATTTAGACATTGGCAGAAATGCAGATATTCCATATTATGGATGGAGATTGTTTTTTTCTGATAAAGGTAAATATCGCGCGCGTGTGTGTGTGTGTGTGTGTTTTTGCACACATCACATGCTTATGGGCTTAGATAAAAATCATTAGAAATAACACAGAAAATAACATAGGCAATAGATTGCAAAAATTGCTATGCATTGATGATTTCTGATAGATCAAATCTATTGCCTGTATATTATTTCCTGTTTTTATTGCCTATGTTTTTCATTGTGTCTGGGCTCTAATATATGTATTGTATGTATTAATAAATTACTTTTGTAACAGAATATAAACCCGACTGTATTATTGCAAAGCAAACTAAAGCAATGGAAGGCTTTATAGGAAGGCACAAAGAATTATCTTCGTTATGCACAATGGCAAATTTTGAAGCAGGAATGTCTTTCGATATCGATATATGTGAATTGTACAATGATACTGAATTTATGAAAGAGTGGCCAAATTTTAAAGATGAGATATATGAGAATCCAACAAAAACATTAAATTGTATTAAACTTAGTATTCATCAGGTACTATTTTTTTATTATTACATATATATTTTAAATTAATTGTAAGTGGACAGAGATAGGAGGGAGGGCAAAATGGCTGTTTAAATTTATTTGAAATAGAAGATATAAAATAATTGTAATCTTTCCATTTGAAAATACAAAATACAAAATGATTTTTAGATATTCATTTAAAATAGGAAATAGACATTTTTTAAATGATTTTCCAAAACAAAAATATTTTTGTACGCAGCTTTAAAATGTGTTTTCTGTATACACATTTCGATTATGTATTGTGAAGAATATTACTAAGGCCTCGGTGGTCTAATGACTATAGGACACTCGCACGGAATATGTGACATCCGGGCTCGATCCGTGGCCGGATAATATTTTTCGTATTACAATTATTTACAAATTTTAAGATGCTTAAAGATTATTATAGAGATACTTAGTGAGCATCAATATTATTAAATATAAAAACTTGTCAATTTCATTTGTATCAATCACTATTCCAGTTCTGATGGTATTTCAAGACTGAAAATAATTTCAGCGCGTTTACAGCATTGGAATTGTGATATTATATATAAATTCACACGAAATTGTTTTCAGTATTAAGATCCAATTTGATTGCTTAGTTTGATTGCTTAGTTAGATTGTCTTAATTCTTGTGTGTTCATGTCCGGTCTTTAAAATAATATTCAAAAGTATAATAATTTTTGTAATATTCTTATTATTTATTTTTGAATATTTTTCTTATAATATATTTATATTTAATTCTTATTTTTTATTTTTAATACTTTTACTCTTTATTACAATCTTTATTTATATTATTAGATTGTCCGGAAAGTTCGTGCCGATGTTGAAGGAAAATTGAAACGCAGAAAATTTTAATTTAATAAATGTATACTAAAATTTAAATTTTAGTCGGCACGAACTTTCCGGACAACCTAATATAATTAATAATTTTTATTTATTATGATTTTTTATTTATGAACTTTTATAATTATAATATAAACTTTTACAAAACAGTTTTACAATGGAACATAATGTTTTCAAAAGATTTCCAAAGAAGGAATCACGTTTCATAGTTAAAAAAAATCTTCTGCAAAGGTTTATATTAAATTAAAAATTATAATAATAAGTGAAACTGTTACACTATACATTTCAATTATAATAATAGTAAAATATTAAGAATTAAAAATAAAAGAATTAAAGTATAAATTAAAAATAAATATTTAAAAATAAATATTAAAATAAATATTAAAATATCATTTCATTTTTTTTCTTTGAAGCTTCATAATTAATAACACAATGCAGATGCGAGCAATATAGGCTCATTTTAGTCTGTACGATTAGCTCCTCCTATTTTTAGAATTAGCGTATTTTGAGAATTATATTGAATTGTGCTAGATTTGTGCCCGAATATCAATATCATAATATGAAAAATAAAGATTTGAAATTCTATCATTGCAAATTAAAATGCGTGGATGAAAACTTCTCTACGGTTTTTTTTTTACCGAAATATTTAACTTTTTGTTAAGTGTAACAAAAATATTAATCAAAATATTTATGAGCGCTACTGCATATATTTCGGAATATAGCCGTTACTAATATAATTATTTCTATTAAAGACTATTACTATTAAATTATAAAATTAAAATCAATTTATAAAATTAAAAATTTAGTGCTATTTATCTGCCAGTTTATTGTTTTATTCACATGACAAATTATTATTTATAAAGAAATTGGATTTAAAGTAATGGAATATATCTGACAACATATGCATATGTACAAGGGAGATAGACTAAGGCAGGGATTGTCTGAAATTGGATACGTGCCCGGAGCGAATGCCCGGCTATTATGCATATCTACAATTAACTTCATCCACAATTCATTTATTTCGCAAATAATATGAAATTATAATCGTCAATCAAATATTTACGAATTAAGTGTTATTATTTTTATAAATGAGAAATATTTATTCAAAACATATATTATTATTATTTTACATTAATTCTGAGTTATCTAAATTTGTATAAAAAGATATTTTTTAATATTTCTCTTGAACGGTATCTGAAATTATTTTTGTTTGTATTATATATGAAATGTCTACATATACATTTTCTTTCTTTTTTATAATCGCTGTTCGACATATTAGAAAAACATTAAGAAAAATTGAAAAATAATTAGAAGAACAATTTTTACTTTGTTTTTAAATAAAAACAGGTTAAAGAAATGAGAAAAAATATATAATAATATATAATAATATATAAAAAGTACATATAATTATATATAGAATATTATATAATTATATATATTTTTTTATATATTATACAGTATGATTATGTATATTTTTTTTCATATCCTTAACCAGTAGTTTTTATTTAAAAACAAAACAAAAATTGTTCTTCTAATTATTTTTTAATTCTTAATATTTTTCTAATATATCAAACAGCGATTGTAAAAAGAAAGAAAACGATATATAGACATTTTATATTTACAATTTATATTAATATTAATACAAAAGAATTTCAAAGTATGTTTAAAAATTATTTTTTTAATTATTTTATTTTTTTTCTATTACATATATTTACATATGAACCGAAATTATACAAGAGAAAGAAAATGCGTCTTTCATATGATATCCCTTATTATTTTTCTTCATATCATTTATTGCCCAAAAACATTCAACTAATGCTCAGCGCGTTCAACTATTATCCGCAGGCAGCTGGGCGTCCGCGAGCAGTGCCCATCTGTCGATCTCTGGACTAAGGAGACTTCACTCAATCTAATCAGTTCTCAGAAAATGGACCGATTTTGAGTTTTGAGTTAAGGTTCGGTTTTCGATACTTGCGGCGCTTGTGAACTTAGTATTCTTGCGCATAATGAGTGTGCCATAGAAAAAAGTGTCACGAATATAACTTAACTCTGCTAATTACTGCATCGTGCTCCATGTAATCGCACCCAAGTGGCTTCTGCACACTGAACGTGGAAACGCTTGCCGCGTAAAATGTAAAGCGGTAGCCAATAAGCTTACAGCTTCTAATGTGTTCATTGGTTACTGCGTCTCATTTTGCCGCGTGGCAAGCGTTTCCGCGTCCAGTATGCAGGAGCCAAACGGGTACAGTCAACGCGATGCTGCAAACGCTTTGAAGCGTTTTTTAATTGATTAATTTGTAAAATTCTTTCTTCTAATTGATCCATCAAATGCTTCAAAGCATTTGTAGCGAGACTTTGATCATAGCCTTAGTCTACCCCCCCCCTCCCCCCGGTACAATCTACTTTTTAAATCACAAAAGATTTATTGCTTTTAGAGATTCAAGATGACAAGAAATGTTATTTATTCTTAACATTTTAAATAGAACAATAAATTCGATTTTTATAATATTTCGAAAGTAACTATAGGATTTTAATAATATAATTTAGTTTTAATATAAGTGCAACAATTTCTTTGCATCAAAGGAATTTTGGAAATTGCTTTATCACTTAATATTATAATAAATTATAATATAAATTCTTGATTTTTTTTACTTTTTAATAATGAGTGATGTATTGTAGCTTAAACATATATCTAAAATATATTAATTTAGAATTTTATATTTAAAAAATTTTTAACGCAAAAATGTTTTAAGCAAGTATTTTATTGAGTATACTTATGCAGCTATTAAACGCAATAATACTCAATAAGTGATATAATATTTCTTAAATAATATATTTCTAAAATATGTTTGTGCTAAATTATTGTTAGAGAGCAATAAAATAATTTCTCATATTTTTTTGTTACATTTTGTTTTTAATATATGCGAGTGAAGCCAGTTTAATTTCAAGTAATTTCCTCTAATTTTTTAAACAAAATTTCCTAAATGGTTTTAACAATAAAATTAGAAATATATAATAACAAATTATAATAATAAAATTGAAAATATATAATAACAATATAGAAATTTTTACAAACTTAATTTATATTGGGCTGCGTTCGGATTCCCACGCAGGTATTCCTCGAGTGTTAGATCATCCTTGTTTAACATTCAGTAAACAACAAGGATAGTATGATATCCGAAGAGTACCCAAGTGGGAATTTGAACGCAGTCTAATATAAATTAAGTTTGTATTTGTAAAAATTTCTATTACTATTCTATTACTTTAAAATAAATACCTGGAGTCCTGGAGAGACTCCTGTTTAATAGGGATAACATAATCATAGATTATTTTCTGCTTTGTTTTAATTGTTCCTGTTACAAATTTTTTATATTACAATTTTAGAAAATTTTTGAGACAGTACCGGATAAAAATTTGCAGCATGTTCTGAATTCTATTAGCAATTTACCAACAGTTAAAATAGGTATATTAAATTATAAACCAATTATATGCTTGCGAGATCTCAAATTAAACTGTTATGGTAAGTATTTTTATATATGTGTAGTACGTGCGCGCGCGCGCGCGCGCGCGCGTGTGTGTGTGTGTGTGTGTGTGTGTGTGTGTGTGTGTGTGTGTGTGTGTACAGAGTGTCCCGTAAGTTTTCGTCGCACGTTTTAAGTAAATCTAATAATATCTCATTAACTATTGCGAAAATTGCAAAATGGTAGAGGACTTTTCGATAAGTTTAGTCCGCTCTATCTACATAAAACCGATTGGTCAAAACTTATGGGACACTCTGTATATATGTATGTATAATTGTGCGTGCGTGCGTGCATATATACACATGCATGTACATACAAATAGTATATAGCACGCGCACGCACATATATAGACATACTATTATATTATTTTTTATATATGTATATGTATATACAAATATAGATTTTTATTAGAAAGTATATATAATAATTCTTGTTTTTTCTTGTTGAACTGAACAATAAACTTTATAAAAATGGTTACAGAGAAATTGATATCCACCAGAGGCTGTGTAATAAGAGTTAGCAGAATAAGATATCTTGCACAATGGATAGTATTTGCCTGTTCCAAATGTCACTTGCAAAAGTTAGTCAAACAGCGGCAAGAAATGTATACATTGCCAAAAAAATGTGATGTGTGTGGTACATCAAAATTTTATCCAATTTTAGATTCATCTTATACAAAAACTGTCTTATGTCAAATAATTAGAATTCAGGAACCATTAAATGATGAACAGGTAATTCAATTACCTAGTACACTAAATAAATTTAAATGAGCTAAAATAAATTTTATGAGCTAAAATAAATTTAATGGAGCTAAAAAGCAAAACAATTAATATAAAAGATCAATATGGGTAAGATTTCGGAGACTGTAAAGTGTTGATACGCATCTGAGCGAACGCTTATTAATACTTTATAATTCATGAAATCTTATTCACATTAAATTTGTTTGCGTCGATGGCTTTGCTTTTTGACTCCGGCGCAAATTGGACAGGCCTGGTTTAAACCAAAGATATATAGAATGGAAGAGAACTGTGCCATCCGTATTCAACTAGCATATATTAAATGATCAATGAAAATAAGAGCGAAAGAGTGTAAAAACGGCATTTCTCTCTCATTCTCTCTCCCTTAATCATTTAATAGACAGAAATTGGGTTGTCCGGAAAGTTCGTGCCGACTAAAATTTAAATTTTAGTATACATTGATTAAATTAAAATTTTCTGCGTTTCAATTTTCCTTCAACATCGACACAACAATCCAATAGATTGACGTTCTATCTCGTTCATTTTTATCGATCAATTTGGCGCACGTCATGGATGGCGTAATCCTCTGTATTTTTCATTTAAAGTAATAATTCATTTAAAGTAATTTATTTATCTAAATGTACCTAAATAAATAAGCATAAATAATATTATATATACGTATATTTTATTTTATCTATACAGGATGATTTCTAAAAAAAATTTAAAGAGATATTTCTTGATTTATTATGAAGAAAAGGTTCCATGAACATATGTCTTAAAGTGCTTTGTTTTCAAAATACAGAGCGTCACAGTTGAGAAAAGAAATATGTATAAAAATTTCGAAAATCTAAAAAAAATGTTGAATTCGGCACTGACTTTGCTCTAATGCTGCTCTGACACACACATGGTGCAAGAATCACTTTGATGCTATCCAAATTGTATTATGTCAGAAACGTCAATGCAACATTTCTTGAACTCGTACAGTTTATCCGAATATAAATTCAGCACTAGTTTCCATTTCTCAAATATAACAATCTTAACGCACTGAATCGAATGCGTGGCACTAAAAAAGTTCATATTCAGTGTGTTAGTACAGTCTGCCGAATTCACTATTAGAGATATTTTAATCAAATTTATAGTGTTTTCTCTTGAGCATCGCTCATTAGCAACACTCAAATAGTGTATCATGTTTTCGTGACTATGGTGTAATGCAAATTTTATGCACGAAGTAGAATTTTGCTACACCGTTTCAAAGAGATGTAAAATCTTTGTGACAAAATTTGAAAATGGAAGTCAAGCGGCAACAGGGTTTTAGCGCAATAAAATATAGTGTACACCATGGTATTCTAGTGTAGTGTAGCTGAGTATAACGCTTACACGCAACTGGTGCAGTGCGAGGCTGCACTCAGTGCAGCCCCAAGAGAAAACACTATTAGTGTTCTTACATGTAGTATCAAGAATCATTTTCTAGTACCAATGTAACATTTTTAAATTTGCTAGAAGCATTCGCATGAATAATAAAAGTGCTTAAAACTAGTGCTTAGAAGATCGTTCATCGGATTTTTTCTTCATAAAATCAAGAAATATTACTCCCTTAAATTTTGTACACTTATTTAAGAATGATCTTCTATATTTTAATATGTTATAGTAATCATATACTTAATACATTTTTATGATCTTAGAAAGATCAATATATATTTTAAATATATTGTAATATTATATGTATATAAATGTTAAATCATTTTGATATAAAATATTCATAAAATTGTATATATAATATTAATATATAACATCATCTTGCAGGAGAATAAAAGTAAAGTACCTAAAATACTTGATGTAGAATTGTTAGATGATTTAGTCAATATCTGTATGCCGGGCGATGATATAACACTTACAGGCATAATCAAGGTATTTCTAAAAAAATAATTATAGATAATATTTTGTATTTTAAATTAAAAAATTCTTCTCTTCTGTATATTTTTATCATATAAGTATTAATTATTTATAATAATAACATACATCTATTATTAATAAGAAAAACGAATTTATTTGTATATTTAAATATATAATTATATAATTCTATTTATAGAGTTGCCACAGATCAGGAAAACTGGGAAAAGTCAGAGAATATAGAAAAGTCAGAAATTTCGAAACTTGCTCAAAATTTCTTTAAATTGCTCCTATTCCAAATAATTATTATAATTTTTTAAATATGATATCTGACGTTTATAATCCAATACATTAAAAACTCGAGCACTTTAAACGATTTTAATAAAATAATTAAAATTTATATTTTATTTAGTATATTTTATTTTTATTTAATTGCTATTTTTCGTCATAACTTCTTTTTTCCAATACTAATTAATTTTTTGTTGAATTTAGACTCAAAATTTTATTATGCTATTAAGCTTCTTTTACATTATTTTTAATCTTTATCGTACAAGATCGGATTACTAGTGACCGAACAATCCTATTCGTGTAAGTTTCTTTGTCTTTCGATAATTATAAATTATATCATATTTTATTATTTTATTAAATGAAATTTCGATATTTATTCTAGAAAATTGAAAGCATGGTAAATTTTTAGAGATTTTTTGAATCATTCTGAATAGGTGAAAAAAATGAACGGATTCTAATGACTCGTGTTTGGACAGATGAGGCATCAAATTGTACCTTGTATTGTAAGGGTTAAATAATATAGATTAGCTTTTCTGTGATTCTAAATATTAAAATTTACATATTTGATATTGGTCATGGAAAATTTTTCATTTTCATCTGAAAAACTTGGAAAAGTCAGGAAATTTTAAAATTTATTTTCTGTGGCAACTCTGTATTTAATTCGCAAACAAAGAGAAAGAAGAAACATTATTTGTATAACATGTTAAATTAGGTTTTAGGAGTCGATGATGGTACAAATAAAGTACAAGTTGGAACTCCATTTTCGTTATACATGAAAGCGATAACGGTTGTCAATAACAAACATAGATATCAAAATAAAAGTTCTATGAGCACTGAAATTTCTTTAAAAAATTATTTAGCTATACAGGTACTTTTTTCTGTTAAATATAAGATAAAGCTATTAATTTTACATTCTAACATAATTTGTTTTTTGTTATATACAGGACATATATAAAAAACCGAATCTTTTTGCATTATTAGTACATTCGTTATGTCCTAATATATACGGCCATGAGATAGTTAAAGCTGGATTGATATTGAGTTTATTTGGAGGTAATGCAAAATGTACACAATTACGAGACGATATACATATTCTGTTAGTCGGAGACCCTGGTCTTGGCAAATCGCAGATGTTACAAGCTTGTGCTCGAATATCTACAAAAGGTATACGTGAGAAAACTAATAGTTTTCTAAGCTTCTTTATATAGTATATAAGTATTTTATATAGACATAAATATATAAATATATAAATATTATTGTTAAAAGGTGTGTACATCTGTGGCAATTCAAGTACATCCTCTGGATTAACAGTAACTCTTACAAAAGAAACGGGATCAAATGATTTTGCTTTAGAACCTGGTGCTTTAGTTTTAGCAGATCAAGGTTGCTGCTGCATTGATGAATTCGATAAAATGTGCTCTCAGCATCAAGTAAAGTAACATGGATATTGTTTACAATATAGCAAACGTACTAAAATATGTGCAATAAATGACTGTTATTAATGTAGAAATTGTAGTGTACAATTTTAACATTTTTAATAAATCATTTTTTAATTATATTGATACAGTATAAAGCTTTATAAATGACTAAATTATTTTTACATATATTATTCCAGGCGTTATTAGAATCAATGGAACAACAAAGCATTACTGTTGCAAAATCAGGTGTAATATGTTCCCTTCCTGCACGGATATCAATTCTGGCAGCGGCTAATCCTATCGGAGGCCAATATGATAAAAGCAAAACAGTAAATGAAAATTTGCATATAAGTCAACCTATTCTCTCACGATTTGATTTAATTTTTTTATTATTAGATAAACCAAATAAGGTAAATATTCGTAAATAAAATATTAGTGCAATATATAAAATGATTTTTATGCAGAACATCTTATTTCAAACAATGTAGCAGAATATCTTGAAAACTGAGCCAAAGATAAAAAAACGTTTTAGACAAATGTTATATGGGAAGGAATAAATAATGGTAAAATTAATTTGTCAAAAAATTGATTTTTAAGAGGTTTCTTTGCTGAAGATCGTTTTTAAGACAGTTTTTACAATTTTTTTTCAAAGAAACCGCACAATCAATTGACTAAAATTTATATTTACTACTTAAAAGATACAAAAACCTTTTAGTTAAATTTATAACATTTATTTTATTTAATTAAATAAATTAAATAAATAATTTTGGTCAATCTAGTTTGTAATTAAATTAAAACAAATTTAATCATTCCTTTGAGAACGCTAAGTCAATACTATTCCAGTTGCGGGATTCTCTAAACGTTTTATCGACAATTATTGCAATTAATTAGCGATAGCCGCAATGCGGCGAATGCTGCGCTTTTTTCCAGGATAGTCCTGCCTGTGGCTGTCGCTAGTTAACGATAGCGACAATCGATAAATCAAATTTGAAAAAGTAAGAACTTTATAAAAATTAAAAAATTAACTTTATAAAAATTAAAAGATTTTTTTTAACTTTTAAAGGGATTCTAAAGACAATTAGTCGTAGTGTATATAGAACTTACATACAGATGATTTACGTGTCATTGACATATCACTATATACTATTACACCAATATCTCAAGCACACATATACATAAATTTTCGTGTAACGATAACATTTTTTAATTGAATGTCTAAGTTCAATTCTAAGAATCCCATATTGTTTCTTCATGCAAACTACTAGTCTATGGACTACTATTTCATAAATATGATACATAGATTTACGAGGTATTAGGAATCAGCACTAGTACTAACTCTTGTTCAAATAAACTCAATGATAAAAATTTATAATAATACTGAATGATAAAAATAAAATTTAATAATTTCTGGACGTTTCGGCTCGACTTTGAGCCATCCTCAACATGTACGTATATAATTAATTACGACCTTCAAACATTGTATCGTTGTTAAGTGAATCGTAAAATACATATATTCTTCCTTCCAAATTATGATCATGTAGTAAGGCGCGACCATCCTCAACATTAATCAATGTTGTGACACTTCAATTTCATAGAATGATGATTGATTGATCATCTCAATACTCACAGAACACAGCAATCCGCTTAATAATAGTTCGTTACATTGATAATAAAAAGAATATAAAAAACCAATTGTATATTGCACATAGTCAAACATTAAGTTTAAAATATTAATCGACAAGGAATTTGTCATGTATCACAAATTATACGTTCAAAAATATAACTGAACTATTATTAAGTACGGATTGCTATGTACTGTTTATAATAATCATTTACTATAATAATACTATTTATTATAATAATCATTGTCATTAAAATATTTGGATATTTTTACATTACAAGCATATTAACGATGATGCAATTATTGCGACGTGTTTATATTAAGATGTTATGAGAGCGTGTGAGAGGCTAAATAAAAATTGTCGTTATTAATAGGATAAAAGAGTATAATAAATAAATTATAAAATAATATAAACAATAAAATAAGAGATATTAAGAATAAAACATAAAAATATCAATCTTTCTTAAATAATTCATGATATAAAAAATTCAATACATATCCTCCTGTAGTTTTAATTGATGGTGCGACTCGATAATGGTATTTCGAACCATGCGTTTTTATATTTAAACCGCTCTTGCTTCGTTAATTTTTTGTATCCTTAAAACTTCACAAAAAATATTCTTAAATACATATTTCGAGAAAATGAAATAATTTTATCAAAAGAATTCTCTTCTAAGATCATTGTCATTTTTTAAATAAAATTATATAAAACATTTTTATTTGTCGGGCTCAATGTTTAAGATATTTAGCTGGATTATTTAAAATGGGACTCTTTATATAATAATTATTATAATTATTTTTTCTCTATATATAATAGCATTTTGATAACCTATTATGTAAACATATCATGACTGTTCATACCAATTCACATACAAATTCCAATGAAGAAATTACGAAATTATTTTTCCACAATGAATGTGCTTTGAGGTAAGAAAAGTGATATTCCATTTTTTTTTTAATAAAATAGATTTTTTTATTAACAACAATGATTTTCAAATTTGTTATTAATAATTTTCATCATAATTTAACTTATTTATTAGGAGAAATGGGAAAACAAAATGGAAAAAAATATTTTTAATAAATATTTTTAATAAATTTTGTCATATTAAATAAAATTTATCAATGAAATGCAGAAATTTACATATTGTTCTATTTAAAAAATGGAGAATATCACTATGTAACAAATAACAATCTTTTTAAATCATATAAATTTTATTTGATTTAAAAAAATAATGTTTAAATCCAAGAAATTTTTTTAAATTGAAGCAATCTTTTCTCTGATTGTGTAAAACAAAATAACGAGATTACTTTAAAACACTTATAAAAATGAAAAACTAACTCCTTACACCTTTCCCCCCTCCCCCCCCTCCTTCCAATATATAGCCGTAAAGGACACGTAAAGTGCATTTATCAGCGTTTACTCAATGCGCATGCGTAGCCTATTGTACCTACATCTATTTCCACCAATGTAGATTAATTTTAATCTCGGTCCAACTTATTCTTTTTCTCATTTTTAGAACTAAAAAAAGATGAAGAGTAAGTGGAACCGAAATTAAAATTAATTTACATTGTGGAAATGGATATTAACGTGTCTTATAGTTGTTTACTAACTTAAGTCAGAGAGGGGAGAGGTAAAGATAGTTACTAATACATTTTTATAAGTATTTTAAGTGATTATTTCATTTATCTCATTATTTTGTTCAAATACTCTTTTAGAAATGACATGCAGAAAAACTTTAACGTGCTATTTCTGGTTATGATACATAATTCTGTATGACTGGTGACTACACAGTCTTATTATTGTGTCTTATAAAATCGCAATGTGACTCAACGAATTGGAAATAAAGGCCTTAAACGGTTAAGTTGGATCTTTGAAATACTTTTATGCGAATTTATATATCTATTATACATATATCCAATTTCTCAAACTGTGCGTCGAATTAATTTTTAGTCTTGAAATGCAATTCTAATAGAGCTAGAGTAGTAATATCACAAATTAAATTGACAAGCAATTTAATTATATTGATGATCATAAGATATTTTAGATTGATCTTAATATTTTGATGCTGATAAGCATCCTAAAATCTGTAAATAATTTTATTACGAAAAATGTTATCGGGGATTGAACCCGAATCTTTTGCATTCCAAGCGAACGTTCTAAGATCACCAAGAGACATCAGTAATATTCTTCACAATAACTCATATACATGGAAGTATTTAAAAGGTGTATAAACAATACAAAGTACTTCTATTTACAGAGTATCCCGAATTTAAATGGCAAACTTCGGGAGTGTAAGGGATCAATAAAAAGAAAAAAAAATCCTTTAGAAATGTGCTTATTTTTGATACGTTTTAAAGAAAATTGCCAAAAAGACGAAATATAATTTTCATTTTTGTACTTATTACTTATTTATTCACATTGTCCCAATTGACTCAATCAGCAATATTTAATGTAAAAATATTAAATGTTTAAAAACTATTTTTTAAATATTGTGTGCTGATTGAGCACTTGCTTAATGCAGATATTTCAAAATGTTGGCCTCTTGTAGCAATGCATGCAGATGCATTGCATCTTGTATGAACAGCTTATGTTGCAGCTAAAGACTGATTTGGTCAATGTAATGACTCACCGATCTAGTACTCTTCTGTCTGGAAGTCAGCGCGCTCTACTCTTCTCTCTATCTTATACTGTTTCTAAAGCATTAACGCTGAAATCGTACGCGAAAACAATAATATTCCGCTTTAAAAATAATATTTCGAAAATTACATTTTTTGAGAATTTTCTCTAAAATGAAGCAAAAATTAACGAATATCTGTCTAAAGGATTTTTTTTTTAGTTTATCGATTCCCTACACGCTCCCCAAGTTTGGCCAATTAAATTCAAGACTTGTGTATAAGTTATCACGAAGAATATTATAAGGCTTCGATGGTTTAAAGGCTTAGGATGCTTGTAAAGAATGCAAAACGATCCAGGTTTGCCCGGCCGAAGTAATATTTTTCACAATAAAATTATTTACAAATTTTATAATGATTATGAGCATCAGTATATTAATTTTCACCGTGTATACATTTTTTTAGTACCCATTATACGAGAGTCATTCATGTCCGGCATATTTTTTTTAATGGATTAAGTTCAAAAAATATTTTAAAAATTCATGTAGCTTCCTTAACTATTCTGAATGAAAGATTTATATATAACAAATCTATTTCTTTAAATATTTTATTTTTGCAAACAAATGTATATATAAACACAAATGTGAATATGATAGTGGTACGTTAAAAAATTTATAACTTTCAAATCGATGAAATCTAATAATTAAAAAAAGAAAATAAAGTTCAAAGTTCATATTTTAAGAGAAAAAAATATGCTAACAAATTTTTTTAATTTAAAAGCTTAAGCTCGGGAATAAAATCTTACAATTTCGAAACTTTTATAAAAATAAGCGTTCTTATGAAAAATTGACATTTAATAACTTTACAAAATTTTTATTCAAAATCTGTAATCTCACACTTTCGTAAATAAAAAAATATTAGGTGTGAGAAAAAGTTCGTGGCGTTTTTCCCGTTAGATGTAACGCCACGAACTTTTTCCCACACCTAATACATATGGCATGATAGATGTAAAAGAATAAAGAAATCATTCTCTTACAATATCATCTCTTTTGCAGAGCTTGACATTTTTGATTTGACATTTTTATTCTAAGATAACATTGAATAAAAATTTTTTCGTTATGTGCTTTACTTATAAAAATAGTCAAAAAATACGAAAAAAATCATTTTCTTATTTGTATAACAAATATGCGTTGAGTGTATGCGGGAATCATTTATCCTCACTCGATTTTGAATATCTGCAGAGAATATGATATCCACTGCTGGGGGCCATGGGTTTCTTCCTTCACGTCACAAATTTTTTTAGGAGCAGAACGGTGCGCTTGTACTCACTTGTTTTCAAAATATTCAGGACTGCGTTCAGGAATTATGCCCAGATAATTTTTAAGCTATAGATTACATTACGTATATTATAACAAAAAATGCATACATAGTTATCTAGGCGTAATTCCTAAACGCAGCCCTGAACTATAAAAATCGCCTAGACACAAATGATACCCATATATACGGTGAGGGTTAGATTTAATCTAAGATATCTCATAAACGTTAATATAATTAAATTGCTCGTCAATTTAATGTGTGATATTATTATTTTAATTCCATTAAGTCTGTGTATATGTATACTTAGCGAACGAACAGTGAACAAAAAGTGAATGCAAAACTTTGTGATATTATTTGTTACATAAAAGTTGCATAAGTTTAATTGTTATGTGTAACGAACGTCGAATCTGATCGAATGCTAGTATTCAGTGTAATCTAGAAAAAGAATAAACTGCTTACAAACACAAACACGACATTCGCATTCGGTGTTTGTTTGCTAGATATATATGCGGTTTTAGAATTGCATTTCAAGACTGAAAATAAATTCGGCGCATAGTTTGAGAAACTGGATATGTTCTATGTATATTCTATGTATAAATTCACATAGAATTATTTCAGCGCTAAATTTCCAGCTTGATCCTTCAGGATTTTTACTCCCAATTCCTTAATATAGTTGTAATTATTTTTTATTTTAAATAAAACAGTGAATTTAACTGTGAAATAAATATTTTCAGAAAAAAGCTGATGTTGCCATTGGCCTCTGAAATTATACCACAGCCTATTCTTCGAACTTACATTTCCTATGCCCGAGAATATGTGAAACCGAAATTATCCGTTGAAGCCGCAACAGTATTACAAAATTATTATTTAAAACTTCGAGCGAAAAAAGAGCAATTTAGTAGCATACCAATATTCAATAGACAATTAGAAGCTATGATTCGATTAACTGAGGTTTAATACTTTATATGTGTCATAAATCAAAATATATCAAATGAGATAATTTATATCATTTTATTATAGGCTAGGGCAAAACTGGAATTACGTATGGAAGCAATTGAATCGGATGCATTGGACGTAATAGATATATTGCGATATGCAATGATAGATACAATAGAAGATGATCATGATGTAATGCCAAAATTACATTCTGATGGAAAATTAACAAATAGAAAGGTAAATTGTGCGTATGTGCATGTGTGTACATGTTTTTATATATTTAATAAATTATTTACATTTACATGAAAAATTAAAATGTCTACATTTTATATTCTTTATTTATAATAATTCTTTCTTACAGCTAAAAACATTCATAAAGATACTAGAAAAAAAGGTAACTGCAGGTAAGGAACACATATTTTCAGTAAAAGAATTGAAAGCACTTGCAGTATCTGAAAATATTTTAATGGACAATTTAATTTCAAAATTAAATGAAGAGGGTATTTTATTAAAAATTAGAAAAGATATGTATAAATTTATTCATTATACTTCATAATGTAATATAATTCTTATATATAGTGTAATATAAAAATTTAATATGTAAAATATGTGATATTAATTATGCAAAAATAAATATAAGTTTATTTTTCTAAATTTATATAAATTTCTGTTACATAATAATTACATAAATTATATTGTGAAAATATTATATATCAATATGTGAAAATATTATTTATTCTAGTATTTTTTATTCTAAATAATGGTATAAAACAATAATAATATCAATTTGAGGCTAATAAGAATCAACGCAGGACGAGATGCATAATCTTATTAATGTGAAATGATGACTTAATTCTAATATCTCTGTGATATCTTCTTTATTCACAATCGTCTTAAATTTATTCTCTTTTGCTGAAGAATATGATATTAAAAATCATGGTTCTCAATTTTTGTCTTCACCAACATTATTGTTAATATTCTCCTGTTCAAACTAAATACGTTTGAGAAACAAATATTTAAGTCGATAGTTAATTGAAAATAAAATCCGCTGGAGTTATTTAAAAAAAAAATATGAATTACAAGTCTAACATTTTTGAAATTTAGGATCTGAGAAAACATCTCTGTCAATCATTTCTGTCATTCATTTCACTGTGCTCTTTTTCTGAGAAATTGAAAAGATAAATAATTAAGGTATCGTCCTGAAAACGAGAGTTTGTGATACCAGTTAAATTCTAAAATATTGTTATTTTTAATTATAGTAAAGTCTAAAAAATTAATTCTCTCACTTCCATTTTCCATTGTAAATTCGAGTCTGCTATAAAATGAATTAAAAGTTTTTAATATGTCATCAAAGTTAAAAGGAGCTGCCAATATTATCATCTACATATCTCAATAAAAAGGTAATCCTAATATCTTAAGAATTCAGATTTCTAAATCTTATAAAACCAAATCTGCCATGATCAGAGAGAATGCAAATCCGTCGGTACCAAAATTTTGTTTATAATATTCATCATTGAAGCTGAAATATGTCAAATCTAATACTAATTTAACTGCTTGTATAATTTAAGTGATATCATATACTATTTGTAATGCATACTCTTTTAAAAAATAACTCCAGCGAATTTTAATACTATTTTTTAACTATCGACTTAAAAATATTTGTTTCTCATACGTATTTCATTTGAACAGGAGAATATTAACAATAATATTAGGATAAAGATCGAGAATTATAGTTTTTAATATCATATTCTTCAACAATAAAGAGTAAATTTAAGGCGATTTAGTACTAAGCTTAGTATTAAGGCACATACGTATTTACATATGTACATAATATATGCATACATATACTTACATACATACATAGATATACATAAAATTACATCTTTATTAGGTCTATTCTTATTTCTGCATTCTCTGAACTGGTATAACTGTAGTGCATGGTACAATAAATGAAGAACAAATATACATTTTATTCCAACTTATTGCATCATGTGCACCGATAGATAATGCAGAAATAAAAAGCAGACCTTACAACGATGTCAGCGTGTTAATACAGGGGAAAGTGGGGAAATTGTGCACACTTAAAGGGAATTCATTGCTGTGATTGATGTAATTTTTGAAGTTGAAGTCAATATAAACACAGAAATACAAAGTAAATATTCTTTTAATGATGATATGCATTCTTACATTGAACAATTTTTCATTCGATAATTATTTATCGATAAATATTTAGCAAAAAATAAAAAAGCAAAAGCGAAAAAATTTTTGCATCGGATAAGTGTGCACATAGGTTGGATAATTGTGCGCAAATCGTAAGATATAAATATAAAATTAATAAAATAAATATTTCATGGAAAATGTTCATAAAAATGTTTGATAAAAAAATGAAAATTCTGTTATTATACCAATGTTAGTACAAAATTAATATAAACTTTGAAAAAATAATATAAACATTGAAAAAATTAATTATTTAAAAATCGCATATGTAATTCTCATCAGGTCCACTGCATTATTCTTGGACCCGTTCGGAATACAGGCAGCATTGAAACTATCCAATCGACACAAACTAAAAGTAATATAATGTTAATGTTATAATTTTGCAGTCAACAATATAATTCTCAAGCAACACATAAAAATCAAAATGATGTTTAAAGTCAATAAACAATCAAATTTTGTATTCAAAAATCATCATTTTGACGTTGAAGTATATTTCGATTTAGGCTGCGTTCCATTTAACGCTCAGAACACTCGTGAAATCATTTCATCTTTAATCGAATGTTAAACAAATGTCGTTAATCAAATGTTAAACAAGGACAAACGATATTCATGAGCATTGCGAGTATTAAGTGGAACGCAGCTGTATGCCCGTATTCATAGTCAGACTTAAGGCTAATTTATCTTTAGATGCTCAGCAACCAATGAAATACTTCGTAAAGATAAATTTAAGGACGCCTTAAATATAAGGCCTGACTATGAATACGGGCTTATTACGGGAGTATTAGTGTGTTCCTTGGGCTGTTAGCACCATGTGTTGTTATATTTACATTGTGAAATACAAAATAATTAATATCATGTTATTTTTAGTTTATCAACTGAACAGAGTTCCATATCTTATTCCGAATTCTTCGCAAATAGTACATTTTTTATTGAGAGGAAACTAAAACCTTGCATATGAGTCTGCCACATTCATGTGTAACGATTTATTTTTAGATATAAAACTATTATCTATTTTTAGATGTAAGACTATTATCAGTTTCTAATAAAGCGAAAGAAATTTTCAATTAATAGGGTATTTTTTATTTATTTCAAAAAAATAAATAATTTCATTTTATAATCTAACTTTAGAAATTTACAACTCTGTATCGTTCGGAATTAATTTTCGACACTCGGATTGCTCGAAGATCACGTGATCAAATTCGCCATTTGTTAGCTCGCATCTCAGATTACAATGCCGAATACACCTAAGGTATCCAACTGATTCGAAAATAGAAATATTAAAAGAGATGAATGTTCGTTAATATATAACGAACATCCATCTCTTTTAATATTTCTATTTTACAAATAGTGTATTTGAACTGTTATAATGTCTGAGTATACAAACGCTCAAACAAATGTTATCAAAGAAATTGATGAAGTATATTGATGAAGTATATTAATATTTAATGAGGAAATTAAGTTTTAATTCTTTTTTCTTTATGAACTTGAGATTATATATTTGAAAACAAAGAATTTGCTTAATTTTTAGATTAAAACTTATTAGGTATAGTAAAAAGAAATCCATTATTTTTGCATGAAATTGAATGGAAAAATAATGGATTTCTTTTTACTACACCTAATATGTTACATATATAGAACGAAATAAAATCAAATATTAATATATTATATATTAAAGACTATATTAATATATTGAAGACTCTAACGAATATTAATCAAGTGATATAACTTATAAATTTCAAATTGTTGAAATCTATTTTGTAATGTAGTATTTTCTTTTAAGAAAACACCTTATGTATGAATCTGCTATATTCATGTATAACGATCTATTTTTAGTAGTATATAAGATTATTATCAGTTTTTAGTAAAGCGAAAAAAATTTTCAATAAGATATTTTTTATTTATTTTATAAAAATATACAATTTCATTTTATAATCTAATCTGTCCTTAAAGGACAGTTCTGTATCATTTAAAATTAATTCTTGGCATTCGGATTGCTCAAAGATTACGTAATCAAGCTCCCATCAGTTAGCTCGCATCTCAGATTTAGAGCCGGTTGTTTCATTTTTTAGTAAATTTTACCTGTGAGATAAATCTGGTAATCCGCGCATGTGATTGGGTAATCTTGCTACTTATCCAACATGTAAAATTTACCAAAAGATGGAACAATTGACTCTTACATTACCGAATGCACTTTATTAAATCGGTTCTACAGTTAGTTGCAAATCGATCGCAAATTTGTTGCGACAGCCAATCTGAAGTTTGCATTTTGAAATCAATGTTTCATATTGGCTATCGTAGGCCATAGTTTACATGTGCATTTGATACGAGCACTAATTAGTAACTTTCTATTGAATAATCTTAATTTCGGCGATACATGTAAACATATATACAATATGTGTATTTAATTATTTTGATGCATATTGTATCAATTTAGTACATCATTCTTTGAATACATCGCTGAAATTAAAATAATTTAATAGAAAGTTACTTGTTTTTTATTTTTACTATATATATTATATATATTTTACTATATATACTATATATATATTTATTTTCGGCCCAACCGGGTTTGCAACAATTTGGGTTAGAAAATGCTTCGCTATTGGTTGACGTTACGCACTCCATCAATAGGAGAGCACAAAACATCATTACCTTCAACCCGAGTTAGTGCAAACTCGGGCTGAAAACGCTATAACTAGTTATTACTATTAGTATTAAATGCACTATATAATTAGGCAATAGGCATAGACATAATAAGAATACTCTGCTTTAGCGTGAAGATAAGGTAAAAAAAGAGAGAAAATAGATATTAGACTAAGAGTATGATACCTTATTCCCCCCCTTCTCCCTTTCCTCAGAAAGAGAAAGCTACACGATATCTATTATCCTTTTCTACCTAGTTTTCACATTTTAAACCTCACACTCTATTCTTATTATGTCTATGATTATAGGTCTATTTTCTGTGTACTTTTAAAACTTAAAGTGAAATAGATATATGTTTTATATTTATTGAAAGCGAGAAAGAGAATTCTAGAACAATCTAGTCCAGGATAGAGAGTCAATTCTGTATCTTCAAATAAGGTGAAAATTACAAAAGTGAGCAAATTTATTAATAGCGTTTTCGGCTGATCGAATTTGGTTAACCTGAGTTGAAGTAATGATTTTGGTCAATATCTAATTTGCTCACTTTTGTTATTTTAACTTCATTTTAAGACACTCAATCGACTATCAGAATCAATCCCTAGAAAATAGACAATATATCAGGATAGCTATCATGAAACTTTGTATGCCTTCCAACAAGCGACACAGTGTCATTTTTGTTTAACATTGGCAAATAACAAGGTGATTGTGGATTTGAAAGGAAGTGAAAATTATAAAAGTAAACAAAGATTACTAAGTAGTATTGACCAATTAAATTATGAATATTATAGTGAATTTGCTCACTTTTGTAATTTTTATCTTATTTGAAGAAACACAATCGAAACCCCAAAAATGTAATGATCTATTGTATCGCATCGTGTCATTTGTATCGTTTGTTGGAAGGCACACATTATCATCAGGACTGCGGATTTCCACACGGATACTCCTCGGGTGTCATCAATAGATCTAGAAGGTCAGTTCGCGTTGCTTGCACTTTTGGCATCGACATCTTTACTTTCTCTTTTTAAGGCAAAATATGTATCTATTTTATTTTAAGTTTAAAAAGATTTGAGGATTTCATGCAATGCGAACTGATCTTTTATTTCGGATTTAAGTTCGAATCTACAATAGGTGTTTTAAGCCTTAAGCCATATGAAACTGACCAATTACAAGTCCAATTACAGTCAAATGTAACAAGAATAATTGATTGTGATTCGTCCATTATGGCTTAAGATTTAAAAATCTATTGTCCGGGCTAAATAACAAGAATGATATAACATCCGGGTAGCATCCAGGTGGGAATCCGAACGCAGCCTAGAATGGAAAGTGAAAAATGAAAATTTTTAACTATTGAAGTTGGTGGAGAAATTTTTCACTTTTCACTTTTTATCTTATGAAAAAAATTTCATGATTAATATCCAGGGAATCGATTGTGTATCTTAAAATGAGACAAAAATAACAAAATTAAGCAAATTTATGAATATTCATAATTTTATTGGTCAATATCTAGTGAATTTGCTTACTTTTGTAATTTTCGCCTTATTTCAAGATCAACTCCCAGGAATTATTGATGGATTAAACGTAGTTGCTAGGAAACTCGATGTTCATAATAAATTAACAAATATGTTACTCAAGAAATCGTTTAACTAATACTCCTAAATTTATACAATTTTTAAATTTGATGTATACCAATATCATGTAAGTTGAAAATACAAATGTAGAAAAAAGAAAAAAAAGAAAAAAACCTAATTAGAAGAAAAATAATTAGAAGAAAAATATTGAGTCTTATAAGGAATTTACAAAAGAAAATGCCTTGCGATGGTAAAAACCCAAATTGTGATAGAAGACGCGATTTACTAGCGCAATTAAAATGTTTAATCAGTTCAATGGATAAAAAGTAAGATTGTATTTGCCTGCATAATTAAAAATAAGAAAGTGTGATTTATTGAATTTGTATGTGTAGGAAACCATGTGAATGGGATGAATCATGTCGTCCAATAGTATACTGTCCTACAAAATTATCTTTATGTACTCCACCTTACTGTGTGAGTAAAAGTTAATTTTCATGAAAAAAAATTTTCATTAAATGTTTTTTATTATTTCTTTTTGAAGAACTTTATACAGTTTTCATGACTTATATTAATAAAAGCTTAACCTTTAAAATATTTTTAATTATTTATAAAATTATATATTAAACTACTCATGAAATATATGATACATTGAATGTTAAAAAAATATTGCAGGAATCTGTAAAATCATGTAAATTATTTGATTTTCGAGCAAGCATAATGTATAGATGCGAATGCATAAAAAGGAATGGTTTACAAGATAGATGCATGATGTGGGATTGCATGGGTAGACCAGAGTGCATGACAAAACTATACCCAATTTGTGAACCCGGTTACACTGCATTGATGAAGTTGACAGATTTAGGTGACGTGGACACTGCCCTTAGGAAATTTTACTGTGCGGACCAAGCTAGAGAGACAGCTCTAGCTGCATATTGTAGATTAGCTTGTGACGAAGCTTGTCAAAGAGAAATTATGTGTGACAATGAGAATGAAACTCTTTGTGCTTCTGCAATGTCCAATTGCGTATCAAATCCATATCAATTTTGTGTACCATCGCCATATATAACACCATCTTGCGATATATATTGTACACCTTATAATTAGAAAAATTATCTCTTCCATGTAATGTACTTTATTAACGTATATATCTATTTATTTATAACAGGCCTATTCTTTTTGATTGAATTTTTGCATCTTTCTTCTTCTTTTTCTTTCCTTCTAAAGAGAAAAGGAAGAAAAATGAACTGATGCAAAAGTTTAGCTAAAAAGAAAAGCCTTTTGTATGTTTTATTGGATATATTTAGATGAATTCAGAACGACAATAATGGACGGTTCATAATCGGATCTTATATTTAAGACTATCTTAAGTATAGTCTTGAAATATCATGAACCAATCAGAGAACTGCATCTTAAGACATTATTTATTACGGTCTTAAATACAAGATCCGACTATGAATACCGACCAATAGATACATTCAGTACTGAGCGTTCAGTAAGCTCTTGCATCTGATTAGCATATTCTATTAGATCTACAAATATAGACCAAACAGGTACAAGAGCTAACTGAGCACTCAATGAACAGTCGTGCTTCTGGATCGCATCTATTCTGGTCGTGCATCTATTGAGCATTGAATGAACTTCTTCACTTGATTGGCATATTCTTTTAGATCTTAAAATGTAGACCAATTAAATCTAAGAATCATTGAATGATTAATGACTCATTTTCTCGTTCTGAATGTACCCATTGTTTAATTACTTAATTCTTAAGATTTTGTTTTTTATTCCATTGTCTTCACATTTTTGTAAAAAAATTTCTTAAACTTAGAGATATATTAAGTTTATATTAATTGTACTTTTTGCGTCTCTTTTGTAATAATTATTTCACAAAATATATAGTGTATTATTTAATACTCAATAAAAAGAAAAGAAATTTGATAGAAGCTAGACATCTTTTGCAATTAGATCTTTTTAATTTTTTAATTTTATTAGAATTATTTGTTATAGTAGTATTCATTTAAGCCCGATCTACAAAAGTCGCAGAATGCCTAAAATGCATTATAAAAGATACAGTCAATGCGATGCTAAATGTTTTGAAGCACTTTTCGATTGGTCAATTTGTAAAATTTTTTTTTCTAATTGGTCAACCAAAACGCTTCTAACATTTGTAGTGAAACTTTGATCGCAGTCAAACATCAAATAAGGAAAGATTCAGTACCAATTTCATGCAAAGTAGGTCGATATTCGATATAGTCGATTCTTAGGGAGCATTTATATTGTCCGTAGCCGTATGCCACATGCTAATCATCTTCGAGTATTCCTTTCTTATCGCCGAATGAGAGGGGAATACTTGACTGTGATTAGTCAATTCTTACAGATTACAGCATACAGCATGATTACGGCCAATATAAACGCTCTTTTACATCTAAGACTGTCTTAAGTATAATCTTAAGAGCGGAATCCATAGACGTTACGCAAGATTCGAAATGGTCTTAAACTAGTGCATGAACCGCATGAATCAATCAAAAAGCCATATTGGCATTTTAAGACATTGCTTGAGATTAAGAACGAATTATGAATTCCGGCCTTCCGGAATGATGTTGTAAGTCAATCCAGGGACTGTATTAGCAGAAAGAAATCTGTGAGAGGACATGCTGGCTCAAAACCTATAACCGCAAAATGCTGCCGCGCACTACCGCCCTTTGAAGAAGTGGATGTTAACTACACAACAATATCCACTTTTTTGCGATGCTCCTGATGGAAATAGATAGTTAAAACTTAATTAACTTTTGGCGATTAATAACTTTTTTTGGCTGTTATGAAATGTGAAATAGTTCACGAGAAATTTTTCGCAAGTAACAAAATGCCTAAAATGTGAAATTCTAATTATTTTTTAATAAATTGATATAAACTAGCTTGTTTTTCGATCTTTTGATCTGTTTTCTGTTGTTGTATTAGACTGCACTAGAATTCTCTCGCTTTCGACAAATATCGAATATTTGAATATCTATCTGTAATGGATATTGCGTGGCTTCTTGCCGTAAATAATGCGAACGAAGAGGAAGAGCATGCAGTTGACAGCGAAAACTTCGCATATTAAGAAAACGTTTGCGTAATATTAAATTAAATATATGAGTAAAAGATAAAAATATGAAATGCATAAAAATCACATGAAAATTTAAAAATGAGAATTATAAAAAATAGATTTATGAAACAAGTTAAAAAATAACCTCTTTCTATTCAGATGAAGATTTTTTCGGTCTCAATCCGAAACAATTTAAGGTTTATGCTATATTCTCCCATACATTTTTCTACGAGTTTTTATATTTTTACTACATACAATCAAGAACAAGAGTAAATAACATATTTTTATCAGTTCCATATGGCTCTGAGAATTTCGCGACACTCTTCCCTACGCAATATCCAAATTTTTTGACGTTATGTCCAACAGTATGTCCTTTTGTTTTTGAGTTACATTCATTGTTATTCTCGATTATATGTATAAGGAACAAATAATGAGCAATATGATTTTCTATCAAAATATGTATGTATATGTATACATATGTATACTTATATAATACACCCGTGAACATTTGTTAAATTTTCGTAAATTTAAGAGGAACAAAAATTCGCCTTATAATCTCACTTTCTCTTAACTTCCTTACATCTGATCTCATTTTCTCATAATTTTCTTACATAATCATTAAGTCTGATATCGTTTGAAAGTGAAACGTTTGAAACTAAAATTGGTACGTACGAAAAGAGGAAAAAAGTTTTGTAAAAATTTAATCGACCTGGCCATGAATTAGTGGTCTTTGGAGTTGAACAAATCATAAATTGGAATGCAATGCACCGGCTCGAATCGGAAGAATAAAAAAATAATGTAAATAAAATGAAAATGGCGAGATGCCCCTTCAAACATTGGACGCCTGCGATTATGACACTTCCACGCCGCAAGGCCGCATCAAGATGAATGAAAAGACTGTGAGTAATGTAATGCAATGGCACAGTCGAAGCTGGCAGCGTTTTTTAAAAATATAATCGAGATGACATAATATCTGAGACGAAAGGAAACACATCTGACCCGCTTGAATAGTCTCACGAGACTCGAGACACGAGACTTGCTCACACTTTCCACTCATTGGTTGGATAAGTTATTCCTTTTTCATTACTATAAGTTTCATTACTATAAGATGGTCATATATTATCAAAAAAAGTGATGGAGATATGTTCTTAGTGCTTGCACTTTACATTTTCGTTGTTAAAAGTAAGAGCTCGATAAAAAATTTTTCATATAATATATTTATTATTATTATATAAGAAAACATAAACGTTTCGATCAAGATTTGACAATCATCAGTACATACAGATGACAATAAAGAATTACAAACAAGTTTATTAATTAAGAACGCAAAATCGCTAGTCAAAGAAGTGTTAATATAATATCAAGATGACAAAGAAAGAAGTGCATAATATTGAAAAAATTATCATAAGTCAATAAGATAGTAACAAATTCTTTTCCTTTTCAATTGCTTGTGGTACGCGTTAATTGAATAAGATAAAGCCCATAGAATGAAATTTATCAACAAAAATATATATTATATATATTATATATTATATTAAAAAAGGAAAAAAAGAAAAAAATTTTTTTATAATAACACATCTGGCGATTACTATGTTCCGTTTGTGATTTTTATGGAAGCAAAGAATGACTTCGTATGAGAATACGAAATTTCCGGATTCTATTTAAAAATTAAGCAAAAAAAAATACTTTTTAATAATTAAAATATTTTAGATAATACAATGATTAATTATGAAGGTCAAATATAAATTCACATTAAAGCTCGCTTATTACGTATTTTTTAACACAAGTCCTCGCAGATGTAACTCTGAGTACTCCAATTAAAAAAAAAAAAACCGAGAAAAATCTGAACAAATGGTAAGAATTACTGCTGACAAATTTTTGGAAGATTATAGCTTGCGAACAGTATTTATATAGGGTGAAGGAAAAGAATGTTAATGGAGAGGATAGTTCTATGTGTGAGTAGAGAGGATTTTTCCGATGATTGGTAAGTAGATTTCAGGAAAGCGTTCTGTGTCACTTTGTTTAAGCAATTATCTTGTCGTTTAATATGGATCATTTCGGAGACCATCCTTTTAAGATTGTTCTTTCAATCGAGAATACTAACATTTTTTCAATCAATTGTATGATCATGATCAAGTTTGTGACAAGAGATAACAGACAAAGAATTAGTAGGTTTTTTAAAATCATTTATGTGTTCTTTTAAACGCATCCTTAATTTTCTTTTTGTCTGTCCTACATAAGAGTAATCATGACAAATAATTTTATAAACAATATTAGAGTGTTCTTCTTTTTTGATTTTGTTTTTGCCTGTTTTAATGAAATTGTTCATACAATTCATTGATTTATAAGCTATATTGAATTTTCTTGTAATAGATTTGAATTTTTCAGAGAATAATAATTGTTTGAATAGAAATGATACACACGTACATATTTTTTTATATCTTTATTTTTACAATTTGTCATTTAAATAAATTAATAACTTCATAATATATTTAATACATTTAGAGAACAAGAAACATGTTCGGCTTATACATATAATTTTTTTATAAAACTATTTAAGATAAAACAGTATGATATAATGATACAATATTTAGCAATAAAAAATTAATCATAAATATCGTTATTAATTGCTTTAAACAAGATTCATTAACGATTTTTATATTATTTCATATTTATGAACTTAAAATATGGTCATGTGTCAGAGATCATTTGCACGCCGATTAATCTTATAGAAGCTACAGAATATAAATGTTGATACTCATTAATAGTTTGATATTAATAGTTTGAATATCTGACTGAGAAAAAAATCAGAGTCGAGAATATACATTATAATTATATAATAAAATATAACGAACTAGTATTATTTTATTATACATATATGAACTTATAAAATAGATATATGCTAATATATGATGATGATATATGATGATTATAGACATCATATAACACTCTGTTTTTTACATAAATATTCTAATTAACATATTCTTTCGAATAATCATTGAAAAAAAGTCTACTATTTAACTTAAATTAGACATATACAGTTGTGATATTTTACATAAAAAAAAAATATATATATATAATACAGGGTGAATCAGAGTTATTGAAGTAGCTCTTTACCTTATGAGAAAATAATTGACTGTATAATAATTGACGTTATAATTCAATTGAAATCGATAATTTTCTTATAGAATAAAAAGTTGGTTCAACGATTCTGATTCATCCTATATATATAGAGTGTATCATTTTAATTGACGCACTATAATATCTCTCGAATTTTAAAGTGAATTTTAAAGAAAAATGTTTCAAGCAAAAATTATAGTTTGAAGGAGGAGACATAAGATGGTGCTATTGATTTGACCTTGGAAAAGTGTTTTCACGTAAAGATCATCATCAATTTTTTAAATGGAATCCCATATATTTCATATTCTTGCATATATTGCATATTCTTGTAACTTACTTCGAAAGCTTTCCAAAACATTATAATTAAGTTCATTAAGTACTTTTTAAATTAAGGGTTGCAATTTACAGCACCGCACGGCTAAAATCTTTTGAATGTGTTCAGGCTCATGATCTGAATAACATTTGTCAAAATCAAGGCCATTAGAGGTTGTTCCTCTTCATTTTCATTTTTATGTAGAAATATAATTTTTAGTGCAAAAATGAAAATAAGAGGAACTTGGAGGAACAACCTTCAATGGCTTTGATTTTGACAAATATTATCCAGATCCTGAACACATATTCAAAAGATTTTTAACCATCGGTCGAACACCTTGGGTAATGCTTAATGTCAGTAGTGCTATAAATTACAAGCCTTATAACTTAAAAAGTATTTAATGAAAATGAATTTAATTATAATTTTGGAAAGTTCTCGAGGTAAGCTATAAGAATATGCAATGAAATATATGGGATTTTATTTAAGAAATTGATGATGACTTTTATATGACCTTCAAATAACTTTACCAGGTCAAATCAGTAGCATCATCTTATGATGCTACTATATAATTTTTGTCTGAAACATTTTTCTTTAAAATGTACTGTTCAAGAGATATTTGAATGTGTCAATTAAAATGATACACCCTGTATGTAAGTGACATAAAATTTATTTCTTTTTGTATATAGATGTTCGTTCTTTTTAAATTGTAATTAAGCACATGACTAGGAAATGAAAACATTTTATATAATCATTTTATATTATCATTCTGTTGACAAAGTATATAGAAATTGTCATATATGCAATTATATATAATTCCGTATGTATATTAGATTGACAAGGAAAATAAAATTTTTTTTTTAATCGGTCTCTCAGGCTTTCATTTTATGTTAAAAGAATATTCCTAAATTTTTATAAAAAAAAATTAAAATTTAGAGGTTGTTAATGAACGATTTTTGAAATCAAAGTTTCGATTTTCCTTAAATATTTGATTTGATACAAAAATGGCTTAATCCAGATTTTATGTGATGTGATACCGTATATTTTTTTGGTCGCTGAACATGATGCGATAATTCATTTAGCTCTATGACATATGATTTAAGAAATATAATCCTATTAATGTGAAAAAATTAATTTTTTTCTATCCATAAAAATGTTTTATAATCTAGTTAAATGTAATTTTTAAAGGTCTTATAGGAGGTCTCGGGAAAATTCCAACTAGATCTTATTCTAAGTGAACAGACCTATAATTTAAGGGGAGTAATAATCCATTTGAACGCTTAGAACCTTGTTAAAATCGACTTTGAAATCGAAATTTGGTTATTTTTTTCAAATTAAAAACAAGTTATATTTCTTAAAGCGTATATCGTAGAATTATGTAGAACTAAATGAATTGTTGCATCATGTTCAGCGACCAAAAAAACATACAGTATCACATTAAAATCCGGATTAAGCCATTCTTGTAACAAATCAAATATATTAAGGAAAATCGAAACTTTGATTTTATATTAAAAAATCGTTAGCGACCTCTAATCATAATATTTTTTTGATAAAGTTTAGAGGTGTTCTTTGGTATGAAGTAAAAGTTTTTGAACTGAGAAATCGATTAAAAAAAATTTTTTTTCCTTGTCAGTCTAATGTATATAGCTGTGCAGTGTAGGATAGAGCATACTTTAATACAACCAAAACAGTAATTTTTCATGTAATAATTCGGAAAAACGGTAAAATATTTTTTATAAAAAATAATTTTTAAGAATATAGTATTTGAAAATACATCAAGTGTCCAGGAAAAAATTGTGATTATTTTACAAAAATTAGTTTTTTAAAATTGATTGAATTTAGAATAAAAGTCAGCAGGTAAGAACATCTTTGACACTCCTTCACAGACGTCAAAAAAAGTGGTGTAATAAAAGTATTTTATGAAAGTTGAAAATTTATGTACAATTTATGAAAATAATTTTTGCAACAAAATGGAGAAATATAATCGTATCGTAAAATATAATCAAACAGCTCAGCGTCGATTTATGTCGCGTCAGCGCTATCTTAAAGATGAAAAAAAAGCACAACGTAATTATTTTGTTAAATCTGAAATTTGATAGAGCATTAAATTACTTAATATTATATACGAAAAAAACAGTCAGTTTTCTAATGAGACTAACATCTTGTCAGATCCAATCAAAGTAATGATATGCGTGCGGCTAGTGGCTGCGTGGGTTTGCGCTACTCTCCATCCTAGAATTTTGTTGTATCTAATGTCTTTAACTTTTACATCTATCTAATAGTTATTAAATAGTTAATTTGAAAACACTTTTCGATAAAAATAAAGAAAAATTTAGAACAAAGGTATATATATATATATATGTGTGTATAAAATATAATTATTGGGAGTACAAATTAGTTCGATCCGTTTTTTTGTGCATTTATTTCAAAATGAATGAACAGATCAATTAAAGTCTTGTCCATCGCTGCCTACTTTTTCCCATCTCTCAGGCAATTTTTGAATTCCATTCCGAAAAAATGACTCGTCTTTGGAGGCGATCCAATTTTGGAGCCAATTTTTGATTTCTGCGAAAGAAGTGAACCGGTGATTTGCCAAATCGTGCTGCATCTTTCGGAGCAACCAGTAATCAGAAGGAGCAATGTCCGGAGAAACCCGGCGGGTGCGGTAAAACATCCCATTTGAGCGTTTCCAAATATTTTTTTACGACTTTAGCGATATGAGGCCGAGTGTTGTCATGAAGAAGAATAACTTCATCATGTCTTTGCTCGTATTCCGGCCGTTTTTCTCGCAATACATGACTCAAACGAATCAATTGTAGCCGATCGCCCGTAATGGAATCGCCAGGTTTCAGCAGCTTATAGCAAACAACTTTTGGTTCCACCAGATATAGAGCATGATCTTCGAATCATGAATGTTCGGCCGTGATATTGATGTTGAAGTCGATGGCAACGATTGACCGGGCTTAGCGTAGTATTTTTTCTTCTTGGGGTTGTCGTAGAATATCCACTTCTCATCTCTAGTCACAATCCGATGCAGAAAACCTTTTCTCTGTTGTCTTTGAATCAGCTATTCGCAAATGAAAAATCGCCTTTCAATCGCCCGTCTCTCGGTTTCAGTTCATAAGACACCCAATTTCCTTGTTTTTGAATCATTCCCATGGCTCTCAATCGTATGTAGAAACGGCTTGTTGAGTTACCCCTAATAATTCTGCAAGCTCCTCTTGCGTTTGACTTTGATCTTCTTCGAGTAATGCCTCTAATTATTTGTCTTCGAATTTTTTTGGCTGTCCAGAACAAGGCTTGTCTTCAACGCTGAAATCCTTGAAACATCGAAATCATTCCCTACATGATTTTATCAGTTGGAGCAGTGTCAAACTTCGACAAGCATTCAATGGGCTTCAGCCGCATTTTTCTTCCAATTAAAGCAGAAAATCAAAACCTCCCGCAAGTGCTGTTTGGTTACAAAATTCGACATTTCAAACACAGTAAAAATCAAGGTTTTTGTATGAAACTCAAAGCGATATAAACTGAATATTATTAGCAGATGTTTAATCTCTCTGAAACCGCCAAAATCAGCTGTCATTATGAACCATTCACAACAGCTGGAGCAATCTTTAGGGAAACGGACCGAACTAATTTGTATTCCCAATATAAACAATAAAAATTTACATTTAGAAATTGAAAAGTTTTTTTAAATATTAATTACGTACAATTATCACAAATCGTGGTTATTGTATCATGGTTATTTATTTAAAAATGAGTGTTCGTTCTTCGAGTCAATATATTTAAGTATTTTATTCAGAATTGGACGATTGCGCGATTTATTCGAACAATATTCTGTGATAACTGAACATAGATATTATCATCTGCAATATATCAATATAATTAATATTTAAAGAGAGTTTTTAATTGATAAACATAAATGTAGATTAATTGTTTATAATTATATATATATATATATATATATATATATATATATATATATATATGTACATATATCTTTACTGTCGTTTTTTTCTTACTTTTATTGAAAAATAATGTTTTTAAATTAATTATTATTACATGTAAAAGTTATACAATAAAAACCTAGGATGAAGAGCGCGCAAGCCCGTGCAGCCAAGGACATAATATCGTTACTTTTGATTGCGTCTGACGCAAGATATTATTTTGAGATTGCGTCTGACGCAAGATGTTAATCATCAGAAGTCTCATCAGAAAGCTGACTATTTTTTTTGTATATAGTATTAAATTTTGCAAAAACTATTCGTATATAAATTTTCAGTTTTTATAAAATACTTTTGTTATTATTTTTGACGTCTGTGAAAGAGTGCCGGCGTCAGAGGTTTTAACACCTGACCTACTGATTCTAGCATTTTGACTTTTATTCTAAATTGAAATAAAATTTCAAAAAACTAGTTTTTATAAAATAATCACGATTTTTTCATACTTTTTAGACTATACGTGTTGAAGTTGAATAAATTAATAAATGCGTATTTGTTTATTACTTATTTTTACTTTGTTAGTGTTTGTAATCATTAATACGATATATGACTTATTTTTTCATTATTCTATCATCTTATTAATTCAAATTATCACAGTAGCATGCAATGCGGAAAGAGGGGACTTGGAAAGGAAGAGAGAAAGAGAAGGATGGATAAAGAGGAGGAGAAGGAGAAAGAGAAGGGGGGAGGGGGAAGAGAATAATCCCAAAGCTTGTTTGTGTAACGTTACAGTGTTATTCGTTAACGTTATGTTATATGTGTTAACGTTATAGTTTTATAGAATTCTTTCTGACTATAGAGTTCTTTCTGACAGAAGAGATATTTTATTCTACAAAATAATTTATTACTCTCTCTTTCATTCTTTCTTCATTAAATTTTTGTTATTTTTTAAATATATTATGTCTATATAATATGTTTCAAAGTATACGTTAATATATTTCACTGAATATGTAAAAAATATTATTGCAGTTCATTTGTAAAAGTGTTGTAAATTACAAATTTTTCCAGTATATTTTATTTACAATCTCAACTGATATATGCAGTATCTACTGAGCATATTTAACAGCATTCTGTGTTTATTCTGTGTTCATTATATCATTGGAACAGCAATGGTCAGATTCATGGGCATACGCAGGTGGGGGGCATTTTTCTTCTTAAATTTTGGCGAGAAGAAATAATTAAATTATGGAAATTACTGGCTGCATTCAGCAAAAAAAGTAGCATTGCAACTATTGTAAAATTTTTTAATATCATTGGTTTATACATTTAGATCTAGCAAGGAACTAAAAAAAGGATGATAATTCCTTACTTAAATTCTTTAAGGAGATGCTGGAGTGACGGCCAAACTTGATCGATGTCCATAGTAGATTTTTTAAATTTTAAATAAAAAAAAGTTGATAATAGTAATATCTTTAATTCATTTTTTACATTATCGTTCTGTTTTACTCAAACGCATACATTTGTCCTTATTTAATATGCCGCTTTAAGATCGAACATCTATTATTAGACACAACTATTGTTGTTTTATTATTCCAAGTCTTTGCTCAGTTGCATTCGTATATAATACACGTAATTATACACGTATAATTTGCAAATCGATATAAATTTTTTTTTTTAAGCTTTTAATCTTAGTATTAAACTCTGTATTGTTTGTGCACGTAAAACTGGGTGCTGAACTGTCGTTTTATCCATACGAGCTGTAAAATTTTTGTTAAGGAAACATTTACGTAAGATAACAGCTCTACGAGTTAAAAAAAATTTTTAATTTTTTTTTTTTTTATTGTAGTATAAAGTTCATTGCGGCACCTCCCACAATTTTGCGTCTATACTTTAATTCTGTAAAAGGATTTTTGATTCCGTTCAGTGATTCAGTAAATTCGGAGATTTATATCGATCTGCAATGTCGAACAATTTGATCATTCCAGCATCCCTTTAATAGCTGCTTTACTAAAGCAGTGATTTTCCGACGAAAACTTATCAACTGTTTATTATTAATAGCACTATAATCTTTTATTATGTTGGATATAACATTAGAAAATTTCAAAAAAAAGCACACAGTTTTTTCTGATTATAATTTATAATAAATAATTTTCACATTGAATTACAGTATATTTGGAGGGATAAAAAAATAAAAAAAAGGACTTAAAGAATTAGCAGAGATATCAAAAGAAGCTGAAATTTTCTTTTCAGCAATGAAACATGCCTTATATTCTTTTTAGCTCAACCGTGCACGAGTATTATTGAAAGATCTTTTAGTACATTGTAAAGGATAAAAACTTGGTTGCATTATGTGCCCGAAATTTGCCTCAATGGATTAGTTATATATGCTAATAAACAGTGCTTGTCAAATGAAAGAAGCTAAAAAGAAAAATATCAAGAAAGTTTGCTGAAGTCTTCGAAGATTGCTTTTATCGTACATATGTATCGTTTAATAAGTTTCGTGTAAAAGTAAATTTTTGGTTTTCTCCTTGCTTGAAATTCTGTGTATATCCTTATAATCAGATTCTTAATTACTATGCATTCTTACAAATGTTTATGTTTGTGCATGTGTATGTATATATAAAATTAATATAATTAATATATTAATTTTATATATATAAATGTTATATTACTCACACACACACACACACACACACACACACACACACACACACACACACACACACACACACACACACACACACAAACAAA
>Ga0157364_1000023_pt1 | contig 47779 bp, 15 predicted proteins | sample AttsexASBM2_FD_111476 | JGI IMG/M metagenome (GOLD analysis project Ga0157364, IMG submission 111476) | Fungus gardens microbial communities from leaf cutter ant in Ribeirão Preto, State of São Paulo, Brazil - Atta sexdens ASBM2 | ecosystem: Host-associated > Fungi > Mycelium > Unclassified ...
CGCCCGCAAGAGAGAGAGAGAGAGAGAGAGAGAGAGAGAGAGAGAGATATGTCAGATTTGAAATAATTTCGCATTTTTGACAACGTAGTATTCGTAGTATCGATAAAAATTTATTTTCCTTACCGTGTTGGATGCGCTTCACAATCGACATGTCGAAACCGACAGCATCTAGTATTTATCGAGCATTCCAAACTTATACGTGGGATACTTTCAGGGCTTCTTTCATTAATTAACTTCGATTAATGCTAATCGAAAGTTAACTCAATCATCACAATTGCCAATGTGAGAACTAAACAACGTTTATCTCTAAGAAGGGAAAGAGAGAGATATTTTCTGATACATTAAACTGCTATTGACATTTCCGCGAGTTGATCGTCGACTAATTTAATCAGAAATTGATGAAAGGAGATTCTTAATGTAGATTCATCAAAGCGCAGTTGTTTTATTGAAATCTCTTTGTACATCGATTTATTAAAACATTTTTATAGAAGACATGATATTAGGTGTAGTAAAAAGAAATCCATTATTTTTGCATGAAATTGAATGGAAAAATAATGCATTTCTTTTTACTACACCTAATATTATTGATATGACTGAAACTTTATTAATTAAAATTAATAAAAATTTTGCAATCTGCAAAGCTAATTATAATAAAAGTTAGAATAAGAATTCTCGTTTTCGAAATATAGATTCAGTATAATCGATTTATAAATGAATGAATTTCTTTGATATGTTAAAATATCAACGTTATTTTCTAGACTTAGTATATGTAATGGTCATTTAAACACACTTGTTCAAAAGATTCTATTAAATGTACAATTGTGAAACACAATAAGATACATACAAGACAACTTTAAACGTTTTCATTGATCCCTCGCGGTTGAACGGACAGATGTGGCTCGCGGCTTTCGCCACGCTGTGTTTACTCCCAATTCATTTCCTGAACCGCAACAATCGACAGAAGTGTCAGGGCGACGCCGTCGATCGAGAGAAAATCGAATGCGACCAGTGGACCCGATAAAGTTCCGCGAAACGCTTTCTTAATGCGAAGGTACAGCACCTGCTTGAAGTAATATCGGAATCGAGCTGAAAATAGACTCAACCCCTTTTTCACAAGTCACTGCAATAGCCTCTGGATACCTTTTTTAATCCTCTGGCCGTCATTTACACCCTTCGCCGCTATAGCCGTATAGCCACTCACGTGGCTATTCTTATCCACCAAATTCTACGGAATGGTTTGCTACAAATATAGAAATGGTAATGATGCTGCGTGATCTTATGACGCAGTTATACCGTTGAAACGAGAGTCAATATGAAAAAGTAAAGAAGAAAGGAAGCAAGGTACAAATGACGTTGCAACGATGTAAGGGAGAAAGCTTTAGCGAGGATATAGATTTCACAGATACGGACTTCATAGATGTACGATAATAATTCCAAGCACGTTTCACCGATGGATTCGCATGGATAACTCGGATCTTGTAATTATCTATCCGATACAAAATCGATGTCAAAGAAAGACTGACAAGAGAGGAAACGTGATCGAAAAAGCAACTGGACCGACGCGTGTAGGGAAAACAAGAGGATGGAGCTGCGATTTATTATTCCGACACTCGCGCACGCTGCTTTTACGATCCACCATATTTCTTGCCGAGAAGATTACCGAAGTGTTGGATTCGAAAGATTGATAGTGCTAAGTGTTGTCTGGCGAAAACAGGAGCCGGCCGATATTTTCAATGCGCGCGGTACGCCAATAATCGTGTGTTTTGTCGGAAAATTACTCTTTAAAACTCGCGCGTGTTATTTTAACGTTTACCGTCTAGATTTATGTATGTGTTGATTGTAAATACTTAAGATAATGTTTCAGAAAATTAATTACTACTTTTTAAGTAGGAACGAATAATAATTTCAAGTTCTTGCTTTTTTCATGAATTTGCAGAAAATTTGAAAATAAAATAATGAAAATGCGATTGTAAAAACAATACGTAATGCAGCAAATGAAATAAATTGAAAATATACGAGCAATCGAATAACGATGGGATGTACAATTTCAAATGTACATTTCCTGAAGCAATGATCCTGGAAAAAGTACACGTTCGGAGGGAAAAGTTTTTCCGAAGTTTTAAAACGAATTTCACAATCAATTTAACCTTTTACTGATAGGGTTCTATCTAACATCGAAAATTGTACGTGATCGATAATCTTGTTTTTTGAAGCTAGAATTATACACAGATCTCTAAATATTAATGTATAAAAATAATTAATTTTGAAGTGATAGAGATTGATAAAAAAGATCTAAAGATATAGATATTTTAAAAATATTGTACATATATATGGCTACATAATCTATACTATAGAAATTGCTCGACAAATTTATTCAAAATTTGTTTTCTTAATTAACTTGATATAACTCAATTTTCTATGCTTCATGAAGAGTCAACTTTTTAATATTTTTGTAATATCATTGGTTTTCTTATTAACTTCTAATTTTCTTTATTCTTCCCTATTTATATAAAAGTGACATTTCATGTAATTACATAACTTTGCCTCAAGTTTTAATATTGCAGATGACATTGATCTGTCCGATTTCTCAGTAAATATTTTCTCGCTAACTTCTTACTTTTTATTTTTAAAAATACAATATTTAATTCAATTTTATGAAATTGCAATTTAACTTTTGGTACGTACTTTAACGATTGGTATGATAAAAATTTGTATTTATTTACTTATAATGATACTATATACTTTCTTACTTTTATAATATTTTAATTTATAAAAATGTTTGAAAAAAAAGTATAACATTAATTGAGAGGATGAGTGGAACAAAGGTCTAATTAGAAAATCTTAATATTAATAAAAATTAATAAAATCTTAATATTAATAAAATCTTGATATTAATTAAAATAACTTGCTACTTTTTATTATGTACAAATTTTATTATATACAAATGAATTTATGTAATGTCTTTAAGAAGTTACATGTTACAATATTTTTCTATTACGATCAATAATACATGAAAAAGCTAATGGCTGGAAAAAGGGCCTAGAATTACCTTTATTGTTCATTCCCTCAATTGTAAGGAAAACTAATTCTTTAGAATTAATTCTTTATGTTGTTAAACAACGAGTTAATATATTTTATATATAAAAAGGATATAGTAAAAATTAAATAAAACTGTTAACAATTATTAAACGAATATTATTAATACGAATATTATGGAATTAATATTTTTTAGAGGTAAAACATTTTTGTAATTTATCTCGATGTGTCTTATGAATGTGATTTAATATTATCACACGTATTACTTTATATATATAAGATTTATATTTATAACAGATTAGTAGAGTTTGATAATCAAAGGGACAGTTAGATAATTAGCAAGTTATAATTTGCTTTGAATAATTTTCAGAGAATATTATTGCAATTTATATAAATGTAGGAATACGCAATTTGAAATCAAATATCTCGACAAATGAGAGTCGGAGATTCGATTGATATTCGATATTTCATTCTGAGCGTGATAATTCTCTGATGAGTTCGTACGAGATGTATGGGCAATTTATGCATATATTCATACATAACTTCATCTCTTTATTATAATTTCCTTATAACAATAAATAATTCATGAGAAATGTATCAACATAATTTCTTAGCTTCAAGTTTGAGGATGTAATGATCTTATTCCTTCTTTATTAGGACCTATTTGTAACTAAATATTACATAAGACGCTGCATAAGTCTGCTAAAGACTATCATGAACAATGCGAAAATTCCTTGCATCGTCCTTTGAGGTTTAATAACGCTTGCTGAGCCTCGCCATTGCCATAAAGCCTCAGCTAGGAGACAGAGTGTCGAAAATCACCGTAGTTGCAGTTGCAATGGCATGTTTGCCGCGAGCAAATATCCTGAAAGTCCTTGGCGTGTCGTTATGTCGAAGGATTCTGTTGGGATATGGCGTAAAAGAGGGACAAAGCTAGGCAGAGTGTTACCATCTTTATTTCGTGACACTCGAAAGCCGAATATTGTCGTTCGTACAATATACAAAAATGCGAAATATTTGTAGAGAACTTTTCCAAGAGACACATTGTGCATGTGAAATTACGTGAAATAACGTAGGTATTCTTCTGAAGCAATTTCAGCAAGAAATGTAAAATCAGTCCAAATAGAAAGTCAAGATGCCATATTGTCACCCTTTACCGATATATAAAAAAGATATTTTATACAAGAGAAAAAGATTTACGTGTAAGTATCTCTTATATAGAAAAATTCAATAATTTAGGATAAAAATTAATATAAAGGGTAAAAATTAATAATTTTTATTTCGTTTCAGCAAAAATACAAATTAGCAGAAATACAAATCTGTTCATTATCTTTACGGGCTTTGTATACATAGCTACAGCGCAATACTACGAACAAGTTTTCATTTCACTTGTGATAAATACGACACCTCTAATTCCAACAGCGCTATATTTACATCCCTCATTTGGCGATCTCCTGTTTACAGCGGAATGCGGAACGAGCGTTAACGAGCAAATCACTCGCGTGACAGTCGAGATAGATTCAGAAATTAAAATCACTCATGTCGCTGCACACGCGAGTAGAGGACCGTTAATTATCCTTGGTCCATTATCTCAACTTGCAAAGTTGTACGCGTTCCGTGGCTGGACCGTTTCCGTTTCCGACTTTTATTTACGGGGCTACCCACGCGACAGATAGAAAAACGGACGACCGCAAAACAAAAAAGAGAGAAAGAGAGACCTTCATACGGGCTAATTCGCAGACCTTTTCTTCGACGCCGTTTCCCGAATTTTCCCCTTTATTGCCAGGAAACAATGCAACAGCGATTAAAACGGTGGACTAGTTTGCATGTGTTGGGTATATGCGATGAGAGTATAACGCGTATACGATCGAATGGGGATTAAATGTTCATGACAAAAACCAAGCCTTTTTAAGCGGATATGTACCATTTCATGATTATTTATGGCACTAATATATTGTACGGTAGACGATATCAGAATTGAAAAACTGATAGAAGTCCTTTGATAGATTACTATCTAACCGGAAATAGCATAGCACTCGTTTAAACAAATTTTTACGAAATTAAATTTGTTTAAGTTGTTCATTTTAATTAGTTTGATTACTGAGTACGTTCATCAACTTGTTGTTGAACGTTTCAAAGCGTAATGATTGTAATTCTGTCGGATTCGCGTAATGATTTTTTATCATTTAACAATATTATATCTAGGTGTTGCGTAAATTTTAATTAATATTATAAAACTACTAAAATATTCATAAAAGTTAGCATTTTATGTTGTGCATGATTAATGCGCTTGCAGAAAATAAAAAAAAAATATATTTATAAAAAAAAATATATTGCAAATATAGTTTTTTGGAAATAAAATGGTGCAAGATTTATAAAAATTATGATATTTATAATAAAAATATTCTATAATATATTGTGATTCTAAAATATATGAAGACCATTTTAAACGTTTCATAATTCATGTCCGATTTTATATAATTCAATATAATTTTATTTTTAATTTTATATATGCCGCGCATATTTTACATGGTACGCATGCATATTTTATATATAGGTTATATATTATATATAGGTTATATTTTTGTTATATTTTTCAAATGTATTATACAGCACATAACTATGAACAGAATTCTATTCTGAATTCTGGCACAAATAACAGGTCGTCTCAAGAGCTTCTATACTGCATTCTCTCCGAAACAGAATCATACCATATAATTTCATTATATACCTAGATATATGTGTACAAACAATTACAGTACAATATTGCTGGCGTAGCACTGCAATTATTGAGTTGAGACAAAAGTTTGTAGCGCTGTAAACTTCAAAATTCAAGTAGGTGTAACTTTATTAAAAATGAACGAAATTTAAATTAAACCAAGAGTTTTAAAGCTTAAAATCTTTACTTGCGAAAGATCGTATATCTTGTGAGTTTTCGTGAGTTTGATTAATTTTTATATACAAAAAACTACGTACTGAACAAAATGAAAAACTTTCTTTTCACTTTGTGGCCCTGTCATGTGTTAAAAAACTTGTCAAATTTTTTTATGTTTTAACATGAAAGCTTAAAATTTTTTTGAACAAACTCGTTTTTAAAAAATATTCTCAAGATTTTTTTGTTACTGAGTTATCGCAGATTAAATAAAAGGAGCATTTTAGCTTTGATTGCTTATAATTTGATTGCTCATTACGAATCATCGTATCGTAATTTAAAAAAATCCGATTCTTAAAGCTGAAACTTTGTTCTATCAAATGATATAATTGTAAAATTTTTTAAAAATATCTTAAAAAATGTAGACATAATACAAATGAAGTAATGTTACGAACTTCTGTTTCAACTCGATACTTTCACCATTATTACTTTCATCGTTATTACTTATCACAGGCAATAATTCCTCTCAGTGCATCTGTGTACAGACAGGTGCGAGCGATCGATGAATTCTGCAAATATTCATCATTCAATGAGAATTGCAATAAGTTGCTTGCATTATTGAGTTCAGAGAATATGCGATCATTACGAGAAACTGAAATGTATATATACATATATACACACATACACAGTCAAACTGCGCGTGTGCACGAGACAAGGTAGGAGATGAGCAATAATTAATATATGCCGAATACTATTTGTCGAAACCACCGCGAGCAAATGATTACGCTTGCTGCGGTTATGTCCAGTATCTAAATAGACTAATCTAATCATTTACCTACACCGCATTTCTCTGTATACTGTTTCTCAACAATACAATGTGATTTAGCGATAATATTAATATTTTATATTACAGAATGTGTAGTGATTGGAATATATGATTAACGACATGATCTTGTTCTAAAAGTTAACTTATTATTATTAATGGAAATTTAATTTGTTTTCAACTAACGTAATTTTTGAAGGAAATATATGTTTTGCAGAAACAGATGCAAAGAGTTGTTTTTTACTTTTTTTTTATTATTGCTTAATAGTACTAATGGTAGTAAAGATATATCATGTTTATGTCTTATTATAGAAACTTATATATGTACGATGATCACCTTCGCCAACTACGTAAAATTCTTCTTTCCGATCCAATCATCCTATATAGAATCTATTAAGAAATGGAAATGATCGACGTCGCTCGTCGACGATTTACCATTTCTACGAAATCGGATAGAATACCTACAAGAATTCTAAACGTTTGGAGAAGAAATACGAAAAGGCTATGCGTGTTCGATGAAAAGATATTTGCGAATGCACGCCTCGAGAATTCTTCCCGTCGATTCCTTTGCTCCTTACGAAAAATTGAAAATCCCTAGGAAAGTAATTCTTTACGCGCGTGATGGAAGTTATACAGATAGAGAGTATTCATCATATATATATGGCACTTGTGTGCCGTTATGGATATATGCGAAAAAATGTAAAAAGTTTTAACATAGATTTATGGCACGAAACAGCGATAAGAGGATAACCATATGCCATGTAAAATCGCTTGTGTCGTCAAAATATAAATCGTCCGATTCGAAATAGCATATGCTTAACACACTATCGCAATGACATAGTGCGTGACGATTAAAATTTCCATCTGAGAGCAGTAGATCACAGACCAATTTCCATACTACACGATCGCATCTTTTACAAACGCGTCGAGTGCCGATTGGATCACAAATCACATGCTGAATACGTTACGCGTTAATCATCGATCACACAAAGTATTTTATCCCGTCACGCGGTGTGTGCACGCGCAATATATATTTATCTTATAAATTATTTTTTCCATCACTATAATATTTATACAGCAGTATAAATGACAGAGAAATACATTTTCAAATACAATTTTCCGTCATCCGGCTATTTATAGAAATTGATTTTTCGCATCTGTAAAGAATTGGCGGAACGTTCTGTATATTCAAGTATTGATTCATGAAAATGTTTTTACATGAAAATATATATGCAGGTACCTGATCAAACGAATCTTTTATCACGTGGAAAATTAATCGGTTAATCTTATTGAATTTTATTATAGTATATAACGTGAAGAATCAATATTCGTTTGTTAATAACTCGTCGCTTGACCGTCGATTTTCGGGTCCCATCACGGGGAACATTGTTAGTGTACCAAAAAATAGAGAACCAATGATGTCACGGTCTGTCGAAAGATTACAGGCCAGTGTGCCAGGAAGCGACAAAAACGCCCCAAAGCAGATTACAACCCCGTTAGCACCGATGGTACCATATTCCGCTTCTGTCTGTATATGAAAAGTGTATTGTATGCGTTCATGTTCATGTGTGATAGTTGACTGCTGTTTGTATGTACGATCGTAAGTGTGTATGTATTCGATATGTATTGAAGTACCGGCGTATTGTTATGATCCTTTAGAAATATGCGCGCATACGCGTATATATCCGCGGAGGTTACGCGTGTGGCCGCGTATCGAACGCGCGAAATAGATGTGCTTGTCTGTGTGCGTCTCGAATTTCTCTCTGTACGGAGGATTGCGTGTGCATATACGGAAGCATGAGATGTGAGCAAAGTGGACTGTGACGTGGGATCATAGGCATACGTGAGTGGAAAATCTGGTAGGACCAAGCGTAAAGGTAATCGTTCTGGAATTAAGCAGCCCGAGGGATTAAGGTGCATGTATAGTCAGACAGTTTTAGTATTGTGCGCTTGTTGCGTAGTACTCCTCGACTATTGCATTTATGCTGTACAAGGCTATATCCGGTGAAATGAAGAAAATACTCTATCGTAATTTTAATAGCATTCCTTAATGATGCTGCTTTGTTTTGTGACCAATTTGACGCTTTGTTTGCAATCTGAATTTTTTTTGCACACAAGCGAAGTTTACTCTCAAATTTTTTCAAAATAAAGGAGGGCAGAGTTTGGTTTCCTTCTAAAATATCTTGTTAAAAAAAAACTATTTAATAATATAATTGAGAGGTTGAAAATAATTCAGAATTTTTTTACATTTTAAAAAAATCTGGAATAGTAAGAAAACTTAGTTTGGATGGAAGGAATAAAAATATGATTACTAATGATGGGTTAAGATACATTTTATAGTCGAAGATGCGAAACGCAATGAAACGCTTTATTCAGATCTCAGTTATTGTATGATTAATATAGCATGATTAATGTAGCATAAATTTTTTGGAAATCAAAAGACGAATATCTGATGGCACAAAGTTATGAAAAAAAAATCTAAATAATAAAAGAGAAACAACAGCTCAATGCAAGCGAAAGACAGCCGAAGACAATTTTTCACGTGGATAGTTTGGTGTTTGGAGAGCTTTGTGTCAATCCCTGGAATAAAAGAGTTCGCGGGAATGGACGTAGGATTTTCGAATTGTTGGAGCGTAGGTATAGAGACAGCGTCATTTACTCCGTCTGTACCTGAAGCCACACGTATACCATGTATCGTTCTTCAATAAAATACTCTCTAGCACGCAGCTGTGAAAAGTTGAAAAGTCTAGGTTTTGTTAAAAACAGGAAGATAGTAGAAAAAAGATCAATGAAAATATTTACCTGATTGCACAAAATATACATATAAATAGGCCAAATTTGTTGTTTAGATGCATTAAAAAAATATGTCTATTTAAATTATTTTATGAAATTAATCGCAAATGATTATCTGCTTTAAAAACTAGATTGAACTAGTATTCACTTGTGTGAATACGTTTTATAAATTAATAGAGTTTTCTCATTAAGTCATATTAAAAGCGCGCGAATACGGCCACAAAAAACTTTTTCTTTATTCCCAGGAACAATAGAAATCTCGTTGTTTCACGACGGCTTTAGCGAAGGGAAATAATTGAGTCTTGTTTTTCTTCTGTTGCGGAGACCATTTTGTCGTCTTTTATCGCCCATTTTTTATTGCGATGCCCTTCCCTTCTTTATGCAGCAATACTTAGTCTTGTACTTTCGTCGGAGATAACACCGCGCGTCGCCGGAAGGTAATTTCCGAGATAAGATTCTCGAACATTGTTTAACGTTTTGTGTATAAATGGTACTTTATCGCAATAGCAGAGAACATTTGAAACACCGCAGTTAATGTTTATTAAAATAAATTGCATTATGCTCTGTTTAACTTGTTTCTAATGCTTTGTTAACTCGTGTTTCTAATAAATACCATTTATATTATTTGCTTGTAACGTAATTTCTTAACTATAAAATGAAAATACCGTGATGAAGTCAAGAGTAATAAAGTACATTTTTTTTTCAGATGTATGTATAAAACTTAATTAAATATATTAACAGGTTATTACTCTTTATTAACAAGTTATATGTACTTGAATAAACATGCAGTTATCATGTGAAGGATCTCTCCGCTGAGAGATTTAAACGAGCGTGTCTTATATTCCCACGTGGCGAGTAACGATAACCCGTGATATTATATTAATATGCTATTGATATTACAGCATTCAAGTAGAGCACTTCTATATTTTATGAGATTGAACCTCGTTAAATTTCGAAACGATGTTCCCGAATAAGTAGCATAAAGGAGTTTTATTGATTTAAAAAACTGTTATTTCTTTTATCACGAGCGATATTAATTACTTCGATAAAATACTATCAACAATAATGGTATAAAACAAAACAGCAATGAATAATTATTGTTAATTAGATATAAACAATTTAATGCACTATTTTTCATCGAAACTTTGTTGCAATTATTATATAATGTATATGTTTTCGAATGAAAGAGAGGATTTTTTGATTAACGTAAAACTCTTTAATGATTAATGAAAATCGTTCACGGCGAACTTTGTATACACAGCGAGTTATTAACTCGGATCAACCCTTTCTGCACACAATGCTCTTCTCTCGCATGTTAACATGTCACACGATTACTTACGTGCCCGACGACGTGACGCGTTACAAGAGACGCGACGATGCACGTCATCGCTGCAAACATTATGCCTTTGAGTATACACATGCGTCCACATATTTTGGCCGCGTAACAATATTCAAATAAACTGTATTAAAAAGTTACGGCGGTATAATGAACTATAGCAAGGAAAGAATAATTCGGTGTTGGTAATTTTTTATGTTTCTGTTTTTTTGAAAAATTCTATGCGCTCCGTATATATATATACATATATATATATATATATATATATATATGAATGACATAAGAGAATAGGTTTTGGAGTTCACATGATATTCATGTGATACTCGAAATAGTTCTCTGTTCCGATACGGAAAACCACATTCGATCGATTGTGATAACAGCCATTTCAGCGAGAATTAATGTATTCGTATATGAAATACTAAATGTACGCTGAATATATGCAAAATGCATAATACGAATAGTGACTTTTGAAGTCAAATTTTTCAAGCATTCTGTATATTACGCTATACATTTAATATTCGGAATGAGTTTGGGACATCACTAGCTGCAGCTAAAATTAATTCATGAGATGCAGAGAAAATAGCGGTTACATCTATGTAAGTTCAAAGGACTCGTTCTCGTTTCGTGTGATTGCACAGTCTTGCACCGTCGAGAATTAAAGCGAACGTAACACCTCGTCGGGGGGATAGTCGAAATGAGTCTCGCGAATTGACATTAATTTTTATGAAAACGCTCAAGCGTTACGATGTGTAATAGAGGAAAAAGTCGGCTGTGTGCAACGGATGCACTTACAACCATCGTAAAAATGCAGCGTTTGCGGTGATTTGAATTTTATGTTTGGTCTGTTTGGTTCTCGCTTTATCGATTGGTCTATATTTTTCACCTCGATATTATGTTTAGCGAATTGACATTACAAAAAATAAAAATGTTATAAGAAATATTACTGTTATAAAAAATAAATAAAGATCGTTTATCGACATCTACAATTCACTTATTTCAGTATCTGTCGAATTTTATGATCATTCGGCATTATTCCGTAATGCTGTATTATTATTGCTGTAAGTTACCGGAATAGCGATAATGGCACATAGAAAAACAATAAGCGTATCGACCAATCACAATACAGAATATATAAATAATGCACGAAAAGAACAGTTTTGATAAAATATATAAAAATTTAGCTAGATATGTACATATCTGAAAATAAATTTTGTTGAACTATCAAAATAATTATGTAGAACGTTCAAACTAGTTGCTAAAATGTCAAAACTTTTTGCAGCATTGCTCATCATGTTTGAGTTTTCTACATAATTATTTTTCCAACAAAATTATTTTCAAACCTGTATTTACCTAAATTTTGTATATTTCAATAAAATCATTTTTTTTTCCATGTATATCAAAAATTTGTGTGCTGAAATTGTAAAGAACTATACCCGTGACATCTTCTGAAAGTCACAAAGTTAAGTATATGTCAATGAAAAAATTTTGATATTCTGTTACGAACGTATTATGGATGCCAAGTCAATCAAGCAATGGATAAAAATCTAGAGGGACAACGTCGCGCTAGCTGGCAAAAAGATGCGAAGCTTTCGCCTCTAAACCAGGTAGAGCCGTCAATCTGCGAGGCGTTTCCAGGCTTCGGGATATTGGATTGTCCTGTAACGTACCCAGCCTCCTATCCTCCGTTGGGCTTGACGTCGAGATTCTGAGCTTTACCTACCTACAACGTGGCCGCGACAAGACATGACGCGACATGCACCCGCACACCCCGTGTCTCTCGTCGATCGACGAAACGATAGTCGGCACTGTCAGATTCGGAATTGCTTTGGGGATCGCATTCGAGGTGCCAACGTCCATCTCATGCTCACTTCTTCATCGCGATTTTTCCAAATATTCCGTCTACATGAAAAATTGATTCACCCTAGAAAGAATCTGCAAGATACCGTTCGTCCTAAGATAGATTTTTCTTATGGAATGATATATGAGTTATGCAAAATATAACTCATGTGTGAAATATTACTATATTCGTAATTAAATTAGAATGCATTACTAATTTATTATACAAAAAGAACGATTTTGCTGAAATATCTCAATATTTAACTAAATAATATAGATCTGAAAATGTTATTAATTATCAAAAGAATTATAAATAAAACGCTTAAATGATAATAATTCAAATAAAATTAAAATAATCCAAATACAATTATTTTCAAATCATTGATATAACCAAATTTTTAGATATTTCAATTTTAGATATTTCAATTTTAAAGTATGCTTTGCTCGTCAAATGGATATATTTACCTCGAACTAATTTAATCACCATTTCTCTAGAAATATAATTATATATATATTATTCAACTTACAATTTTCTCAAATTAAATAAATTATTATAATTATTTTTTTATTCTTTGCACGAGATGCAAGTAATATAACGTACTGGTTTAGTGATATTAGCAAAAGATCTTTCTTTGCGCACATTGAAGTTATGCTGAATTAATGCTGAAGTTACTATTACTATAAGAGTTTGTGAGATCATTTTTAAAAAATATTTTTTTGATTGAAAAATAATGATTTACAAGCAGTGCGAGTACATGAAAATAATGCAATAGTGTTGCATAATAAAATGGATATATTTTCAATTGGTTATAAATTCGTTGAATGAATTATAGAAACCTGTACCATGTTATTATAAACCACCTCTGAAAAAAATATGTTATCGTGATGTCGTGTTCGCCCGTTTATAAACTTGGCGGTTGACGATAATCCTGATCGTCGAAAAAAAATGCGTCGATGCATTCGATGCAACGAATTAAATGGCAGTTCGAATGTACCGATGCAGATTGGAAAATTCAGGATGCTAGCTGCACGTTTTTCAACCAATGCGAAATACCATCAGCATACATGGTATACACGTGAGAGATAGTCGATAAAAAAACATTGTCGAAATCGAATATCTGAATCTAACGAAAATGATTCGCGAGAAACGATGTTGCTTTTACGTAGCCGCGCATACTTCTGTCAACTTCTTCTTTCTTCCATAACAATTTTACCGCTGTAAATATGCGCGACTGTGTAACTGCGGTCTATGTGAGAAAATTGCATAGAACTTTCGACAATACTTGTGCGTCTCGCGAAGAATATATAGAAAATACGTATATAAATAACGTCATAATATATGCAAAAAAATACATAAAATAAAATGCACGTAACATTCTTATTCGATGTTTAGAAAAGCTAATTGAAATCCACTTGTTTGTAATCACCGTTGAAAATGATTTGCTTTTGTTAGATATAAATTGTATAACCATTATTACAAACAATATATCTTTCTCTCAATTATCGGGTAATATGCGAATAATTTGGTTGCAACGTTTACCTGATAATTTGCAGATGAGAGTAATTAGATCGGTATGTCGTTTGTGCTTCTCCTCTCATCAGCCGTTTTCCAGCGTGTTCGCGAATTCGTACTGACGTATATCGATATCGTTCGCCAATGCACAGTTCGCTATCATAAATTTGATAGCATCCTTAATTAAATTCCGTTTATTTGTTTGAAGGCGTCGTGCATCGCGCCATTTGTACTAGGGTGACGGCCTTGCACAAATTTGATTTCGTCAAAATTCACGAGAATGAATTCGAATAAACAACTTTGTTCATTTTACAAAATAAAACTAATTCGTATTTATACGATAAAATATTATTTTTTTATTTTTTATTTAAAATTTAGACGATACAAGCAAATATTTTTTACTTTATTCTTTTAACGATAAGGTATTGTACGTATGGTATAACGTACGTATGGTGCAGGTATATAGTGTACACGCACCGCTCGTTTGAATATTCTGTATGAATACTCATGTTCAGTTATTGTTGTCGTTTACAGAATATTGATAAGATTGAGGATAAATAAAAAGTGAAACGGTTTCAAAATGATTCTCTTTTTTTCTGTATTTATAAAAATACTTGTTTTTTTCAAAAGATATTTTAGTCAAGAAGTTCTTCCGTGTATTTTAATTGCGAAAAATATATGAAAAATGTCTACCGTTTGCAAACAGCACTTGGCAAATAAGAGTAATTTGTCGACAATAATTGAATGTCGAAGATATTTATTTATAATACTATCGACTGGAAGAATGTTAGCAGAAGATATAAAATAATGATACATTTCTTAATATTCTTCATCGAGAATATTCAAAGGCAGTAACGTTGACTCATTTACGCATGACTTCTTAAATGAAATTCTCTACGTAATATATAAAAGTCAGAATACGTAACTTGATCTGCGCGGAAACCAGAAGGAACTTTGGACGCATTAGTCGTACTAGCTTTTGGTGAGCTTACAAAGAATGAATATACATGAGTACAAAGGGTTCTTTTAATATGTCTCGCCTCAGTAATTTTTTCCACTAGAGAAACTCGTAATGGGTAATATTTTTATAGCGGCAGTTTCATATGGTACGATGTCTAGTATAATTTTCAAGCAAAGAGTCTTTTCCATAAAAAAAAAGCTGTCGCTTGTCTTGCATCTATGAGCGAAGCATTGAGGCCAAGAATTTATCTTTCTCGTAAAGATTAAACTGAAACACTTAATGGTCATTTAAATGTTATACTAAATACGCAACTGAGTTCTGTATATATAATTACATTTCTCTAAGAATCAGAGCTTATAATAGATAATGAACAATTAAACAAAAATTCTTTATTTAATTATCTAATATATAATCTGCAAATTATGTATCAATTAATAAATACTAAAAATTGCAAAAAAGCAAGTGAATGAAAAAATTTTGTTCTATAAAACAAACTATTAACTACACAGCTGTAATTTTTTTAATTACGTATATTAGTCTAATACATACTTTTACATACTTTTACAAGTCTATTACATACTTTTACAAACCTTACAATTATGTAAATAATTCAAATTGAATTAATAGAATAATCATATTAATTAAAAAATTGAATTTATTTATATCATGCAAATCATTAATATTAATATGTCGAGTTTAGATCACATATCAATATGTTGTCATATTATGTTGTGATTATATTATAATATATAGATAATTATATGTAATTAACATTTAATTATTAATTACGAGAGATTCATGTAGTCCATGAAACTATATAAATTTTATGCTGAGTCATTCATACAACTTGATTTGTCGCCAGCAGGAATTTAAATCCCTCAAATCCAAACTTGTTCTACTAGCGGCTCAATACTTTCCTCTTGGAACACGTTTCGATTTATCCCAGGAGAGTGGAAAGCCAGCAAACTTTGGGAGAAGAAGAAAGGTGGCTGCCGCCACGTGATTCGACAAGGGGTTGAATAAAGGCGAGTTAGTTCTAGGAAAGCCGGAGGAGAATCTATCCATGTATCCGTATTATCCCTTAGCTGCCGACACTTCGACCAACTTTCAGGTATCGATCCGCACCGCATAGTTTACTTACAGTGTCCGTGTCGTCCTATTCTTGCAAAAACCTTAAGAATCTCTTCCGGAACTAATTTAATTTCCACGCTAAGCAGCGATTGTCAGAGTCAATAATGAATTTGTTTTAAATAATTATTAATTACCTCTGCGGAAGTTGACGCGAATGGCGTCAACCTTTACGATAATAAAGATATAAATAATTTCGATCTTTCTAGAGATTTAAAGATTCATAAGCGGAACAATAACCCACAAACTTAACAAATATATATTTTATTATGAATTTTCCAAATTTGGAAAAATCTAACAGATTCGGACGTCTGAAATCTCAAAACAATCGGATCACGACATAATTAGACATTAAACTAATATGCGTTCTAACATTGATATTGTATTTTATGATACCGTCTCTTAATCCGCGGCGCTATCATATTCCCAGGGGATGTCCAGAAATAAAATCCAGAGGATCATCCTAGTAGGGACGTCGTGCGTGAACAGGACGGTCGCGCCAGTGTCAAGCTTTTCTGGATTTATGACTGGATATTATGCAGATGGTACTTGCATTAAATGCACCGACAGCACAGTACGTTACGGACAGAAAAAAGATGCTGAAAGCGCGTCGAGGATGAACGACGGCTCACCCTGCGCGCGACCGACAGGCAAATTGTTTTCGTGTACCTGTTCTTTCGCGTGAAACACCCGGCGAGTGTAGGACGACCTATGGGGCGTTAGATATCGAACGGGCGGGAATCTATGCAAAAAGCGACATAGCATGCAAATTTGTAAATATGGAGATTCTGAAGCGATCCGCGATGCAAATTTCCCGCGCATCGAATTATGCGTGGGATGAGCGCGCTACACAAAATTATAAATTACCCTGATTCGTATGCATATTTAATTGATTTAAAACTGAATTTCAAACGGCGAATAATAATTAAATAATCGAATAATAATAAAAATGATTCGGCTAATCATGTCTGCCCGAATATTAAAGATACATATCGCTTATCGCTGGCGTGATTAAACTCGATTCATAGCGAACGAGTATGAATTTACACAAGGTACAAATTCACTCTCATAATCATCGTTTATTTTTTTACATAGAAATTACGCAATATCGCAATTAGTTCACTGCAGCATTAGCTGTAAAATTTATCATTATGATTGTATTATTAGCTTAAATTGTACGTATCATGAATTAAAATGGACTCGAGACCATTGATAATTTGACGTACACGTCCACTGTTTGAATATCAATTATTTCAATCCAGTAATGTTACTTTTGTTCTTTGATTATCTATTAGTACATTCTCTAGCAATAAGGAATCTTTCTCTTCCTTGAATAAGTAGCAGCTAGATATAGAAATTTTTACTGTACAGAATATAAATAATGTGTAATAATGATAAGATAATATGGACGAATAAGTTATATTTGTAAACCAAGTTTCTTCTTGGCAAGCTAAAGTAATAAATATTCTATTTTTCTATACATTTTCTAGTTATTTCAATAAAAATGTGCTACATTATGCAATAAATGTACATATATTGGGCAGATTTAATTGCGGCAGAGATAGAAGATAGAAAGTGCAACAATGGAAGGAAAAAAAGAGAAAAGGACATTTCGATACAGTGGGTCATTTAAAAAAAAAAAATGCTTAATTTGCAAGCGTACGCGTACAATCGTGATAGTTTTGCGCGTCTGTAAGGGTACTTTTACGAAGCGCATTTATGGCCGTACTCGAGCAATGTGATATCAAATACACAGCAACCACCGGTGCAAGGTGATTTCCGCATTTTCTGCGCGAACTCTTCCTATCGCCGTGATTTCGCGTTTCGCTGTTTTATTACGGTCGCACATTTATATACAGACGTTATGTATGATATATGTACAAACTAGCGTACTTATGCGGGGTTTTTATCGTTTCTGGTATTAGAATATTTCAATACAGATTACGTTCGTTCAAAGATGAAAAAAATAGATATTTATTTATTATAAAAAAATAGATTTTATTATAAAAATAGATATTAAAAATAGATTATTATTAGATTTATAAAAGTATCTATCTTTGTTAATTTGTTAATGTAATATAACAGTGAGAAACATTGCAAGAAAATACAAAAAACATGAAAACTAATTTAATTGAAATAATAATATTATAACAGACGCAATCTGTGAAGAGTTACATCATATCAAATTATAGAAATTGGTATAAATTTTTGATTACGCAAGTTGATTATGTTAGAAAAGATTAAAGCAAATTGCAGCAATAGATGTCTTCTCATAGATGTGCCAATAAAATACGTAATATATGAGCGATACTAAATAACTTCCCTCGATAATTCCTGAATGACAACCGTTAGGGAAGGGATTCGAGAGTTAGAACGATTTGGATCGACGATTACCCACATTGGGATGTTCGGGGAGGATATTTATGGGCTTAGAAATCGCAGTAGGCCGACAAACGATCGTTACCTCTCAGAGTGTATTTACTGCCATCGTAATGCACGAATTGATGAAACGATCATTTAAAGCAGATTGCAGTTGTCAAGGAAAATTACTATTAATTAATTATACAAATATCTAAGATGAAATATTAGTTGATGTAATTTATACAAATTAATATATATTAAACATTAATAAATAAAAATCTACCGAGAAATATTCAACACAAATAAGCAAAAAAAAGTCACATTTGGCCCATGTTATAATATTTATTAATATTTTGTGTAAATTTTTGCAATTTCCACTTCAAGCAAACTACGCAAATTATTTATCGGTCTTGAAACACAATCCTAAGCTAAAGATGAGGTTCGTAATATTTGGCAATTTAATATTACTGATACTAATAATAATCTTCAAAAAACACTGAAAAGAAGTTGAAGTATGGCTTCAGTTTAGGACTATGTTTCAAGACCGATAAATAATCGACGTGTGATTTGCTTAAACTGGAAATTATAAAAATGTTTATAAAAATATTATTCAAGATCCGTTTTCCTCGAATATAATTTTTTTTGCTCATTTGTTTAATACATTAATTGCTTATCTCAATTGTTGAAAATAGTATTTATTTAAAGATATGTTCTTTTTATTAGTAAAGCATAATTATGTATACTTATAATTGTATTCGTAGTATTTTAAAAGAATCAATCGCATTTGAATTCAGGATGCTATGTTTAACAAAAAAAAAAAAAAATCATATGCAATGACTAAAACGGATACAACGAATATTTTCTTGGCCTGTTTAAAGAATATTTGTATTCTCCTCACCAACGGGCTAGCGACGCGAGAAACTATGACAGATGCCAATGCCCGATATCTTTAGATAGAAGTTTCGTACTTTTAAGTGACAGTTGATCCTTGCCATTCCTCAGAACGATCCATCGTCGACTGACATCAGTTCTCCCGAAAGATAATCGAACAGGAATGTTATATACTTTTCTCGTGTGTGCGTACGGTAATGTTATCGACTCCTTCTCACGTCGCGCTCTCATCTCCCATCTCTACGATCTAGCCAGGCTCTTACTACGTCCGAAGAGTTTCTACCCGATTGTGTACACAGTCCCGATAACGAGAAGCTCGCGCATATACAGCGCTGAACACAAAGCAAATATTGAGCCTTTATCGACCTGACCTAACGTGATCTGCAGAAGAAAATCGCTATCCAAGATAAAGCTGAAGGCGCAGGAGAGAGAGATATACGTGAACTACTATTACAAGCACCTTATCGATCTTGTATATTGCGTTCTTGTTCGACGACTAATGTAGTGGATACTAGTGTTGTCTATGTAGGCACGTATACATGTGCATACGTACACATATGTCATTAACTGTACTGCACAATCCTGGATTATTCACAGATGTGCTTCAAAATTCTCTCAGGTATATGTATATAATCTGATATTTTTATTTCGTAGAAGGTACTAGATTGTTGATAATATTGATTTTGATATATTTGAGAAATACGAATTTATTTTATTCTGTTGTATGTTTTCCATCAGCTACGTATATGTAGAGAGATAGATGTATTGATTTTACTGCACTAAAGCAGTATTGAACGTGTGGTGGTGCTCGCTACTAATTAACGATACGCTTGGCTGTAATTGCCAATTATACATTTCGTTACGCAGAAACATAGTATTAGAAGGGAAAAAAATTGTAATATTTATATTTTAGCTTGTTTTAATATATGGCGACTATTAGTAAAGATTTCTAAAAGGAATTTTAAATCTAAAAGTTGTGTTGCATTAATAATTTTTAACCCCACATGGCATACACAAAATATTCATAATTTGTTAATATTCTTGATTACATATTTTACATGGAAACAGTGTTGACCCGGCATATTTTAAAATATAAAGGATTGATAATATCGATACTTAGCACAGCTGCGGATAACTCTTGATGAAGACTAATGAATTACAGGAAAGAAGTGCGAAGCGAGAGGATACTGAAGGAAGATAAAGAAGACGAGGGTTGACGTAAGCTTTAAGTGTCGAAAAGAGATAATGATGAAGAGCAGTGATGGTATTTGATGAGAAGAATATCATTGTAACGGTTTTAGTTATTATTCTTAATGAAAGGCACTATTAAATTCCTGTCAAGAGTTTGTATTTTTATAATGATAAAGGTATAGCTAAATACATTATTTCTTATGAGAGACATTACGCGATACAAGAACGCTATTTATAATGTAATGGAATATTATTAACGTTATATCTATTTTTTGACAAATCGCTAAATATGTTTTGCAAGATAAATCGCGTTATCATGCAATGTCCTGCCATTTATGAGGCAAAAATTTTCACACGTAAACATTAGTAATCCATTGTTCGCATAAACCACCGACATCATAAATTCTACGTAAGGTCACAAATGAAAACATGAAACATTAATAAAGCGAGCCACGGAGAGATCAAATATGTAAATCTCTCATGCTGGTTTTCAAGATAGCAAATAGTATAGTTGAAACAAGAGCTAGAGAAAGGCTGAGCATTATTCTGTTCTGGAAAAATGGCACGAAATTCAAGTTTCGTCTTTGCTGCTGTGCTACGAAAAAAATGCGGAAAAAAATAAAATCTCGTTAGAAAGAACGTAATTAAAAACTATAGTTTTGAGCAGGAAAACCCATAATATCCTGTCCACCTACTAGCGACTTTTTAAGTAGTTTTGAGCGTAGCACGCGCTCGACCAGAGTGCAATGTTCTTTACCAGTTATAAACGTTAATGAAGCACATTGTGCAGTAGCATGTAGGGTGATTTTCCTCTGCAAAAAGCAATTAACTTTCCTAGTGCTAATGTTTCTCGTAAAAAATGATTTTTCGTCACTTATTCTGTTTAATCTGTGGACATTTGCCAAATATATGTCATAGAATTACCACGTGTTTTATCACATTTACATATACTTACGTATTTTTATATTTATTTTTATAATAGATTTTTTTAATTAATCTTAAAAGAATTTTATAAGATTAATATTTCTTTATGTTGAATATACTTTATATGTATAAAGTACAAGTATGCAATAAATTTAACTAATTCTTATTAGGAATATTTTCTTTGTGTGCGTGCGCGCGCGTGTGTGTGTGTGTGTGTGTATACTTACAATATAGTATTTTCTGAGCAAAATTTTGAAATATTTTACGCGTTGTAGATTTTCACGTTACTCATTCAGTCATGTTGTACTTTCAGAATTAAAAATTTATGTTGCATTCACGCAATTTTTCCGAGAATTATTACATAAAATATGTAAAAGTTATCTTTACTTTATACATATTTGAAATCAAATAATTCGAAATGAGGATAAGAGAAAGTTTACATGAAGATAAAGAAGGAGAGATAGTTTATATACTCTGGAAAAGCGACAAAAGTGGAGCAAACAATAGCATCTCTAGGAGCAAAGATGAAAGGTCGGAGGAGAGAAGTATTAGGCAGAGACTTATTACGTCAGTAATTACTACTAATAGCCACCCCCTGAGTAGCGAGAGCAAAAGGAGGTAGTTCTATATTATCCCATACTGTCCGGAAGTACCTGAGAGAATTCCATGTTGGTAAACATCCGGATCATAAATTTTTCTAGGATTCCGTGGAATTTTCGTGCACTTTACGAGATCCTCGCTGGCGTTCTACATCGCTTCATACTGCGAGGCGTTAAAGCTAAGAGGAAATGTTATCGTGAGAGGATGATGGACCAATGGAGAAATAAGCTTCTTATGATGAAGGGAAGAGACAAATAACAACATTGTTTAGGATTTTACGCATGCACATGACTGTCCCGAGAGAGAGTTCAATATGTCAAAGTTTACTACACTCGAACGGTATTTGTTATTCGTGTCATATTTATTCATAACTTTGTTATGCGGTTGTATATCTTTGCGCGGATAATAAAAAGAATTGAATAAATGGAATTATACACGTCGCCATTTCCTTGACACGACAAATATAAAAATAATTTAATTACATAAAAGTCAATTGTTTATTTCAGTGCATTTATTCATAAAACACTGCAACTCTCTCTTGCTATGAGAGTCACTATATGATAACGATATCTCCCGGAGGTAGCACACAATATACACACACATTGAATGGTTGGTGCGTGATTTATGATCTGTCTCTATCGCGTCCTTATTCCCTTACCTCGTTGTCTCTGTGCAACCAATCGGCTTATGCTTCTATAACAGATATAATTTGCCTCTTCTTGCAATGATTTCACGAAACTATTGACATAGTATTATGATACACACAGTTAAATGGAATTTTAAATTAATTTAAATATATATTTCATATTTTTATACTTATATATATATTATATTATATTTAAATATTTTTTATTCAATAAATAATTCCAGAATATTTCTCCAAAATTTGTACGTACGTGACACATCTACTGTTTTTAAAGCTACTTCAAACATATCAATTGCAGCAGGGAAAAAAAAGAAGATACATTACACATGAAGATCTCTCGCTTAAAGCCTCGCCTAAAACAGCCCGTTTCTGTCCTCGACAAAATCTGTGCGATAACGTTGAGTAGTACTAGCAAACTCGTTGGACGGAATTGCGGGACGTAGCTAGACATCGAATAGCTCTCGTGTGATTTACAGTCTAGCCCTATCAACGTCCTGGCCTTTCGTCATGCTACCCTTCACATGCCCTGCTAAACCGGAAGACGAGCGTTTCTATGAAATAGAAACATCTTGCTGGGTTTCGCGCGGCATAAGCCAACGCTCGAGATATATTTTATAGGGTAACATTTCCCTGACGGTGCTGCCGTGTAGAAACACCCGCGGAGGAATATCCCATACATCAGGGTTGCACCTTGTCTCTTAACGCAGCGACTCTCAATGGCGAGCGACAGCTTTGAATAAGAAATACATATAATCCGCGAAGAAGATAATATATCATGGTTGATTATCTTAGATTATTTAGATATCTTTTATGAGATGTTCTCGTGTTTTATTAAAAACACAAAAAAAAGATTAAATGACGTCGGAATTTTTCCGTAATTTTTATTTAGCTTGAATATGTATCTCGTTTGCTTTAAAAAGTGACTCTTAAAAGGAATATAAATACATGAACTTTCACTTGCATTTTGTAAAACTTTGAAACCTCCCTGCTAGTAAAAAAAAGATTCCGAAAAATAAAACTTGAGAGCCATTGCTTCCTTTCTCTTTCTTAATACTTCTATCCTTTAATGTTTTTCTTGTTTCTTTTAGTTATTTTTTTCTTCTTGTCTCGTTCATTCTAAACATACCGTTCGTATCCTGACCTACTTTACTCTAGCAAACTCTTACCAAGTCTGTCGTCTTTGCGATTACTGTCACGCACGTCCTATATGTCTTGAGATACTTCCTATAGCTTCTCTTTATGTTTAAAACGACTGCATTTTGTTATCAGAGAAGCTCGATTAAAACATTATGTCTCATTTCCTTTAACAAATTAATAAATTATTTTGCTGATATCTTAATGATATTTTTTAACCATGTCTTATTCCAATTTAATTCTCTTTTTTTTGCGTAAATTGTCCACTGGTTTATTATTTACAATCACTGATTTCTATTGTCTTACCGCCTAATTAGGTTCTTAATGAGTCGCGAGCAAGTTGCGAATCAGAACATAATACCTATGCTTTCAACACCCAAATTCGGAGAGCGGCTAAATAACATCTTCGACGCAGGCAACCGGTAGACGATACTGCGGCTGCTCCAGATCGTAATATCGCTTTAATTATGTGCGCCGTATTTGCGCCAGGTCGCGTTATTAATTTCGGGTCCTCACGCCGAGAGACTTACCGTTACGACCTCGGGGGTTATGTCGGATCCCAGGAACTCTCTAGCAGGAACGTCGTCGGGCACGGAGACGTACCGTCAGAGGATGGGTGTGTGAACCCTCCCCGGAATACACGTCTGCACGTACGATGCATCCGCCTAGCGCAGCACACGGCTCATCTTCGAGATGTTATTGCGCGAGCGTAGCCCATCCCTCGTCCTGCCGTATGTAAATTATTTCGGGCGCTAAATTAAACAGGTGAAACGGTGTTACGCGATAAGTTGGCGTGAACAGAATTGCTCGACGGAATATCTCCGTTTTAGGATGTTTACGACGGTTAGAGTTTTCGGATTCGTGACGTTGACGTAGACGCTGGCAAGCTAGTTCAATTGCGAGTTTAGAATTACTGTTCTTTTTGCGCGATAAGAACAACAATATCCGAGATATTCGCTTCAATTTAAGTTGTCTTCGCCAACAAAAGTTCTGACGTGACCGAAGTACCACGTGATGAAAAGCAATAAGTTTCAATGATACTCATTATGTAGAACGTTCGTATTTCTCCAATAATTTGTAATGTACATAAAATGTAAAAAGTCAAGACACATATATAGTTATTTAAACGATTTATATAAATGTAAAAATAATAATGTTCATAATATTCCAAAACTGGGAATTAAAGCAATAGAAAAAGAAATTAGATATTCTATATAACGCGCGCTGTTTATCATATCTATTAATTAATTTTACAACTTCTTTTATTTACGTAGGTATTTAAATCATCATCCATGAATGATATCAATCTTCTTCTTATCATGTTTATCGCGACATTGATGCTATTTTCAATTATCAATTGTTTCTATCATCGCTGTCTCTTGGAACATACATACCGCTTACAGCCTACGACTGCAGCTAGATCGCACTTTATTATTTTTCACCGATGTAATTTTTCCTCGTTTTCCAGACAGTTTGGCCGGGCGTCTCGCGGAAAATATCCCCGCGGATTGCGGTCGCCGTGCAAAATAAATAATCCCTCCGTCGCTTCCGTTTCTCGTTTCGTTCCGCTTCGCGTGTCACGTGTCTGTTCCATTTTTATTGCGACGAAGCCACCTCGTTACATCGACCCGTGTATCTATTTATTTTTAAAAAATTGTATGCGCTTTTATTTCGTCCATTTTTGAATGCATAATGCGGTGTGCAGAGATTTCATTAGATTGTAAAAAATAATAACGTTCGTAATACTCTGAAAACTGCGAATTAAAGAAGGCAGTAGAAAAAGAAATCAGATATTCAATAAAATATGCGCGGTATCAGTTAATTCTATAACTTTTATAATTATTTATGTTAATGAGATTTCATTTTTTATCATACCGCAGTGCTTTAAGATGCTTACGTTATTACAATATGCTTCTAGACGGCAGTTCGAAGTTCTCGGATAAAGCAATTAACGAACAAATGCGAATAGAGTTGAAGTTTCGCCAATCGCTTTCTCTTACGCAACTCATTTTACTTGCCGAACTGTTATGGCTACTTAGAATACATTATGAAGACGTAGCGACGCCGCATACTGCCGACTGCTGCGAACTTTACTTGTTGCAAGTATCTACGCTATATTAAAGTCTTGGCCATAAATTATCTCGACAGATACAATACTGATTTAGGTTCTTAGAACACTATTGATTGAAATTACATTAAGTATTATTCGAATTTTCTATTCATTATGTGAATTCGTATACTTCAACGTAAATTAATTAAATATAATTATAGTTATAACATAAGTTATTGTATTCATAAATTAGAACTGTAAATAAGAAATTAGGAAAGAATTAATTTTTTATATATGTGTATTTATATCTGTAATTGCAAGGATTGAAAGGAAGTAGAAATTCGACTAGGGGAAATGTTTTGAATATCTTCCTAATGTGCATAAACTTTCGAGTATTCTAGGTTGCCATGTAACGAGAATTTACAAATGATTGTCACTTATTGGAAGACTATCGATTTGAAACTTGTGGAAAATTCTTTATCAATTTTATCAATAAAGGAGGTCTAACTGTGATGATAATTTAATACAAAATTACTATAAGCCTTTTTATTTAACTTAACAAATAGATATAAAGTTCTCAGAATTTCTCTCTATTTCTATTTTTTTCTTTCTTTTACAAATTACGCCAAACAGACAGTTACATGTGTCATTTTTTATAATCTTAAATTATATAATCGATTTTGCATGCATAATATGTATTATTAAATATTGGCTCTATGAGCCAATATTACAATAATGTAGTAAATTGTTTATTATAAATTATTATAAAGAATACTTCGAGTTCTTTATTATGAAACACACACTTGTTTTGTGAGACATATCTGTATTTATTTCCTGTTTCTTTTAAATTCAGATCAAATTGCTTTGATTAGAGCCCTTCAATTAGTGAATTAGATTTTAATTAATTAGATTTAAATTATCTAATCTTTTAAAATCCAAATAAATTTGGCATCGCGACTGCGCCTGCTCCAGTCTCCGTCACGTGTGAAAGTATCATTTTAATATTCTTTTTAATCTTATTATTGATCTCTGATTTCATCAGCAAATATGTGAATAAACCCTTAACAAACTGCCCTTGTGTCTTATATTTTTCAAAATTAAAGTCCTCGTTGTCTTGAAGAAGATTAGGATTTTGAATTAGATATGTTATTACATCATTATACGCTAATTTCTCTTTATATGACAATTGATCGAAGTTCACCGTCTTCTGAATCATGTCTCCTAGTTCTATTTCAGCCTTAAATACGTACGTGTCGACCCACATCCACATGATGGGCAGAGCACCCAAATCGGTGAATTCTACTTTGTCCTTGTAATACCTAAATGCTTTCAGAACACTTTTATCGATATTTATTGTACCGGACAATGAAATACGAATAATTTTATGCAATAGTTCTCCGCGAGACATGGTTACTGGTGGTTTAGCTATATTTAATTTTTCCAAAAGAGTTGAATCATCGAGATATTGCTCTATCTCCTCCATCATTGTCGTTTCAGTATCGGTCTCAGGTGTTGGAAGAGCAGAAATCAAGCTCGTTAGTTCAGGTAACCACTGACCTGTAGTTTCAGATTTCATGTTCACGAAACGATCTTCAGATATTTGAATGTTTATCGATGGTAGTTCAAAAGCTTGTAAATAAAAATCAATTGCGGATTTCAGTTTTACATTTGCTTGAATTATTTTACTTTTCTGTAGCTTGTGCAAGAGCGTTATCAGAAGTGTAATTTTATTTGGATACACCAATGGTTGAAAATCTGGTCCAAGTATTTCCGCAATTTTTTTAAATGTGAAAATCATTCTGATAGGCTGTATTGTTTTCGCAAGTATATCTCCTTTTTCCAAAGTAGGCAGCAGATCAACGTAAGGATTAGATGGATTTATAGATTCCAACAATATTTTAGGATTGACGAGAGGTACAGTGATACTGTCAGGTAATGATTCATCAGGTGGATTTTCGCTAATTGTACCTTGAGTTAAGTCATCTGGGTTAAACGTAGAATATATAATATTTGATAACAACTTCTTTGACGAAACTATGACGGGTAATAATATCGTTGGACTCACATATTCTATACTGACAATGTATTGATTAATTACGTTTGTCAATTGCGAATTCTGTGTTACTTCCGGATAAGTTATGGCTTCTTTAAGTATTGCTGACAATAATGCAATATTTGTGGGATAATGTTTTATATTCACATTCTTCAGGATTTTCTTAATATAATTTTTACCAAATATAATAGACAATGGTTGTAACACTTGAGTTACTATTGGTGAATCACTACTTTGCATGAACTTATCTATATTCGGCGGTTTTAGAAGTTCCTTGATATCTGGTAAAATGACTTCAGGTTCCATTGTGTTATAATCATCACTCGTCGTTGCAATTGGGACGTTACTATTAAATAAATATAGGTATACTCTAAGAGGCTGATCAGTTTCTATAGACGGAGGTAATACTATCGCACTTGATACGACGTTCTCAGAATGCACTTTTTTTTCAATGCTGTCTAATAATTGTGATTTAATATGTTTAATTACCCTTGGTTTAGTTTTAGTAGATTTCTTCGTTGTGACTTCTTTAGTTATTTCTTCCGATAAAGAAGTTTGATCTTCACTTTCTTTACTTGCATTCGGTAATTTTTTTTTACCGTAAATTATTTTTGAAGACGGAATATTTATATATTCCTCTATTATATTACTATCGTCAACAACACGATCGGTCGGTATAAATGCTGAGTATCGCGGCTGCATTTTTCGTGGTTTCTGCGTCGGATAATAAGTTCCCAAAGAAGGAACATCAGATATTAATGTTAACGAAGGTTTCAAAGTTAATGGTCGATTCGATATACGTTCTCTAGTAGGTTCATGTTCAGTGATGTGTTTTTGGGTGAATTTTGGCTGAGTGATTTTTGACAGGGTGACTTTTAGTTTGGGGATTTTTGTCTCTGTGATATGCATTTGATCTATCATTGGCGATACCATCTTTGGTTCTGTAAAATCGATTTCTGTAGCAATTCCTGTTTCCCCTACAGTTTCAAGTTGCAATTCATTTTGTACAGCGGGATCAGTTTTATTAACATATTTATCTAAGTTCCATACGTACGAAACTCCGTTGATGTTACCTGAAGGCACATTATTTGTATACATATTATCTGTCTTTATTGTCACTGCGATTGGATTCTTCCGATCCTGATTTAGATAGAGATTTACATCTACTGGTTTTATGGAATATTGTATAGTACGGCTTTCTTTTAGTTGCTGAGGCTGTGAAGTTGTTTTCAGAATATACGCTACGTTTTGAATTTTTGTTGTTAAAGTCAAGGATATATTATTTTGTAATTTTGATACTTGCTGGAATGTATTCATCAAACACTGTTTTGGTGTTTCACACTTCTCTTTTTCCGTTGGTATTAAGGTACTCAAAAGTACAGATAGTTTTGGCTTTGAAATTAACTCAAGTTTTATGGAATCTACTGTTGACTGAAGTACTTGATCCACATCAGAGATCTGCACAGATTCTAAAAGTATCAATACATCAATTTCGGGTGACACAAACGGTGTGAAAATTCTAGAATACTTTTTCATGAATATGGCTGATAGCAAAGCTGAAGCCAGTTGTTGTACTGAATTAGTATTTGGAGAGCTTAGAACGCGATTTATAAGTCTTGTTAGGAATGCCAATAGAAGATCTAACGGATCGTTGTAGGCAAATTTGTTGAATCCCTTAAGAATTTTAGTCATATCATTTCTGTAATTGCGTATGAAGTACATTAGTAAACGATCTTTCATACGAATCGTATCTTCATCAAACTCTTGAGGAATAACGGCAGAAAGCAGCAATCCTATATCTATATCTTTTTCCAGCAAATGATGCATATATTTTAAGTTGGAATCAAGGTAAGTTGGAATCGTTATAATCTTCAAGTGATGATATATGTAAGACGTAGAATCCTTTACGACCATTTGTACGTTTGAATTAAGAATTTTGGTTAAGATAGAAAAAACAAGTGTATAAGCGTTATTGCCAATGGAATTTTTTCTGATTGAATCCCAATTATTACTATCGATGATATTATTTCTTGTTAGATCATACAGATATCTGACGTTTTCTTCCAGTACGGGATCCTCGCTAAGGTTTGGTAAGTTTATCAGTATCAAACCGAATAGTTCTTGCGATAAAGATAGCTTTTTTGTTTGTAAATTATAAATAAGTTTGACAAACACTGGACCAAGAGCTTTCTGGGTGATATTTGAATTTCCATCGTATCCTATCATTTCTTCGTTTCTAATTCTATTTGTTGAGAGCGTGTTTAAATCAATGTCGGCAAGATAATCAAATGTCTCAGATTTTGTTGATTTTAGTAAAGTATTTAAATCAATTCTGTTCCATTCTATCTCATTGGCTAAGTATTTAGCCGTACATTGAATGTAAAATGGTAGATTTTTTATCAGCGATAACAATACGATTCTTGTCTGTTGATTTTTATCTGTGATGTCCAATTTAGGTAAAATAGGTAATAAATTGTACATATAAACCATTTTCTTCTTAAGGAATTCATAAAGCATTTCCAAGGATGTATGTTGCTCTTCCGTCAAATTGTTTTCACGGCCGTAAAGCAAGTACGAGAAGATATAAAGTATATTATCACGGAATGTCACTGATAGTTTTAAATTCTCTATTACTGCATTCTTTTTAGTTTTGCCATTTGAAACATTTTGATCACTTATTAATTGATACTCATAGCTATATTGTCCGAATAATGTCATCGGATTTAATGATCTTCGTACGACGCCGAAGTCCGAAAGAGAATGTAGTAGAACATCATTACTTGGTTTGTATTCAATTGCCTTCAATCAAAAACATCTTTTATCGTTATACTAAATTACGACAATAAAATTCATGTATATAATTTTGTTATTATCCTATTTTAAGATTATTATATAATTTTGAAAAAGACTTATATTTTCACTTACTTCTTTTTTTAATTTGGTACGGTGTTTGCCCTGAAAATGAAAGAAGTCACATTATTATTATTACTACATTTTACCTAATAAAATATTAATAAAATACTAATAAAATATAATAGATAATTCGTTTTTAAAATTTAACAAATTTTAACAATTTTCTCTGCTTTAGTTATTTATACAGATTATCGAAATTATAATATATTCGTATCTAAAAAATAATCGCTATATTGTTTTTAGTATTATATTATTATCTAGTATTATATTGTTTCTAGTATTATAATATTTTTGTTAAAATGTTAAAAATCTATGTCGACAATAATAAACTTACTGCTGAAAATGCACATCGCACGAATGCTGTTCCAGTTGTTACGATAAAAATAATAGTTATTACATTGTTCACTATCATTTTGTAAAAAATGATGGCCGAATCAGGCCAAATGGAATTGTATAAAATATTCGATTGTTGTTTAACGTGTAAAACGTTTCACATTACACAATATTTCGTTAGATTTTAAAATCATGCTTGTAGCGCATTACGAAGACTGAGATAAGTTTTAACGAGGGCGGTTGTGCCTTTATATGGCACAACAATCGAATTGACGTGGTTAGAATTATGTAGATGCGTATACGCGACCACCGGCTGAGAATGAATAAGCTTAACAGGCGCATGTTATTGCTAACTGATTAAATTTTATTGTTCCATACGTCGGTATTCCCCTTCCCACTAGTTCCTTCGATTTGGTTGGTCTGAGCTATTGCATCGAGATGAGATACGGTTATTTGATTTATTATTCTTGATATCATCTTTAAACGACCCAGATATTATATTACTTTTATATTACAAAGAGATTATGCTACTATTGAATTTCTATCGCAGAATTTAATCCTCGGATTGTCGATTCGATTTGGTTGTAACAAAATATAAACTTTTCAAAACTAGCAATACATCGTGGCAGATGGTATTTAATTATTAAACAACACACGATTAGGAGTCGCATATTTTTTATCCGCAAATCATACGTTGACTCTGATGTTGTATTACATATAAAAAAATGTATCAATTCGATCTTTCAATAGATTAAAAATTGATCACTGTATGATTGCATGAGAAACAATATAAATATTTCATGTGGGGAAATATACACAGAATAAATATGAATGCTGGAAAAATACGAAAACATTGGATCAGCTTTGTTTGAAAAATTCGCTCATCAAAAAAATCAGGTTTTGCGGCATTGTCATTGATACATCAAAATTTCATTGGTTTCATTGTTATCTCACAGATTGTTTTTAATATCTTTTCGAAGAGATTTCTTCCTCGTGCTTTGATTCTATGCGAGAGCTGTCGTACTAAACATTTTTTTTATTAAAAATAATAAAAATGATTTTAAGACCAGAGAGAACTAGTTTTTACATCATCCTTTGAGCAAATTTTTCTCAGATATTTACGCATATACATACATGAATATTCGCGTAAATCAATTTTTTAATGTAACATTACATAAAGTTCTTATTATCGCAATAGTTGATTAGCTAATATATCCAAATTAATAATCATCCTTACAGAAGTTATTGTAATCATGAAAACGTATAAGATAACGCAAATAACGCTCATATAAATGCAATATTTAATGTGCGACACCTTATAGTCTTATTTACAAGTTCTAAGTCATTTCATATCTTTTCTAGACATACAGTTTGAAACGAGATACTCTGGTAGCTACGCGCGACAAAGCTCACTGCTGTTCTCCTCTGATTGAACACGGTATATTTTTACTCGACTGGCCAATAAAACCGAAGCTGACAATCTACTATGTCCCCTAATAAATGACAACAGATAACGTGCGACCGAAAGGGTCACACTGTCGTGAACGATAAGGTGGCAGGACAATGACGAATAGGCCTTCGCTGGATGGTTCGCGGAGTTTCCGTGGCTGCAATTCCATCGACGATGCAGCCGGCTGCCACTATCATATACGTACCAGGGGCAATTCCGATAGGTGATCCATTATCTTAAGCGGCATCGAGCAATCGATTCGCGCCGCATCTCGGCCGAACGCTTTTTCAGGACTTTCGCGCACTGTAACAGCTCTCTTCCACTCTCTTTCTATTGCCGTCCCTTTTATTCTCGTGTATACGTAATTTTTTTGGATTGACTTGCGAAACGCGCGCACAACTGCATATTGCACTTCTATATTGTTTCCATCGCTCGTCCGTAAGGTCGACCTGTCGGGATTGGGATTGAACGATGCGCAAATACGGCAGCTCCGCGAGAGAGCTAAAAGCTCACGCGTTTTTGGAAAGGTATCGTTTTTCTTGCATTTTCACGGAAGAATGAGCTTCTATTTATTCTGCGGAGATTAATGATGCTGTTTGTCGGCGATAAAATAGCTCCACAATACTTAACGTATTATTCTGTTTGAAAAATAAGGATCGTGTATAATCAGGATTGTATGTAAAATAGAGTTTCAAAGCTACTGCTGGTGCTGCTGCTGCTGTTCTGCTTTCGCAAAAACTTTCGCGTCATGATAGTAAAATTAATCGATGTAAACAACTTAGAACATACGAACGTTAATATTTTATCAAAAGTATTTGGTGATATGTGCACATTATGCTGTCATATAAGTGACATTTTTTACTCTTATATAATAAAAGATATTTTATGAGAAAAATATTTGGAAAATATATGAAGTCTTATGACTCTGAAATGGTACACCTCTTTTAGCAATCGCATTTTACTAAAAGATATGAATGGATATTTATTATCGCACACATACACGTGATATACTAAATGTATTGAACTATAATATATATATATATTTTCATGAGAGTCAATATTTTTTTATGACAGAAAGTCATCATCCGTTTTAATAATTTGTTTTGTGAAAAAATGTTTTCAATCAGTAGTATCATAAAAAATTTTATGACAAAATAACTGAGATAATTCTAGATGTCAACAATATTGACATTCCTCTCTGGCAATATATTGTATAAATAATGCTGTTTACTCTTACAAACTTGTCAAGATAATGATTAACTGTCATCAGATAAATTTTACATTATAAATCAGCAACAAGAAAAATAGTTTTTTAATGTAGCTTGTCTCTCTTCCTGCATCACAGCGATACGGGTCAAAATTTATTAAGCTTCGTATCTTGATCAAATAACGCTTTTGATTGTTTTGCGAAATTGAAGAAAAACTCTAGTTAGGTTTATTTTTACCGTAGATATTTTTATTCATCCCTGGAGCAACCCGATTGGACGCTTCTGCCGTACTATAAATTCCACTGCTCGATTGCGAGAATCGCTTTTGGAGATTACGATTGATCGACGTTTGCCGAAACTTAAGCTTTTACGATACCGAAGAAATTCTACAAATTTTTATAAACGCTTTATGTTCCTTTCTGAGCGTGGATTTCACGTTGACCCGGATATTGATTTTGTAAAACTTGTAATCAATTTTGATTCGGGATATGAATTATAATAAGAAAACTTGTACAACAGAATTACTTTTGAGCAAAATCACCGATAATAAATTTGATTTTTTATTCAAGATTTTAAACCCGCTAACAGAAATAATCACTAAAAAGGGAATATTTTCCATATATATATTATTATATATAAGCTCACCTTAGACGCTTATTCGCACATACACATATCATACATATGTGCACACACGTGTCTGTGATCGCATCTTTGTGTTGTGCACACATTTACACAAATCAATTTACTCATGATCCCACATTACACAAAGTTCTTATTACCGCAGCGGTTAATTAGCGTGAGTAAACCACCGCGGATATTATCCTTTAAGTATCCAGCAAGCTAACATTGCGAGAAATTAACTACTGCGGAGTTTATCGCTGTTCTTTTCCATTGTAATATCGCTGGTATCGTATGCTAGAACTTTCTTCATAAAAGAAATTAAATACCGCTACAAATGACCATTGCAATGTACTTTCTGTACCGATTATATCATATCAATTTCGAACGTCTTAATAAACTTAAATTTCTTTTCTATTCTGTGTTCACAGGTTGCGGAAGTATTGCGCCGAAATCTACTTGGGGCAAAGTTGCTACAATGGGTTACGCCAGTCTTGGGATACCCTTAACCTTGGTCTACCTGTCTAGTGCGGGAGGTCTCTTGTCGAGATGCGCCAGGGGTGTTTTTACACGAGCTCTTTGTTGCTGCCTCTGCTCGAATTGCGGCTATTGTTGTTATGATGAGAGGCGGATGCAGGTTAGCAATGGCATGCTTCGTTGAAAATTTTTCATCGTTAGATGATAAAAAATTTAATCGCGAACGTCAGTGATACGGTCTTCCTCTCTTTAGATAAACTGGATATACGTGATGGGAAATGCATATGTCGCACCGATTCGACACATGCATCTCCTATGTCGGCAGGATACGCGTGTCCTGTTGACGATCGATAAGGATTAATCGCTGCCGTACCATTGATTGGTTATTGTTAGAGCGCTATTCAAATAAAATTGGATCAGCCTTCGAAATCCCCAGCACTCGAAACACAAGAGTGTAAACGATGTTGGCGTTCACTCGAAAGTGTTGCGACGCATTGTAATTGGTACACATGTAGAATGGTCATTCACATGTGTTGACATGCAGATATGAACGGATTTTCCATTTTCGGGTATTTTCTCATATGTAGGAGAAAGAGCGACGGATGAGAAAAAAGCGACAGCAGGAGGAGCTGGCACAGCAGCAGCAGCAACAGTTACAGCTGCAGGAGCCCTTTTACGTTCGCGCGAATGCATCGACGTTCACTAGCACCGTGGAAATTAAAGCCAGCCCGAAAGACGAAGTTTCGAGTCTTGGTTCCGGTGACAGACCAAATGTTACTATACTCGCACCAATCAGTATCTGCCTTGGCGCGATGTTGTGCTACATCATTGCCGGAGCATTCACTCTGCATAAATTGGACGGTTGGTCATTCATAGGTAAGTTCCGCTCATGTTAGAAAAAAAAACTTTATAAATTGTGTTCAGTGTTGCGTTATCCATATCAACGTAAATTTCAATAGTTTTTAATATAAATGCATATTGATGAGCCTCAAAGCGTTTCAAAAAAAAAATTAACGTGATCGTTTTTCTGTATCCGTATCAGATTGGCATAAATTCTGCAACGTATTACATACAGTGCAGTATATGTAAACATGATATATGTACATATATATATATATATATATATATATATATAAAGTTTATACTCTCTAAAAGCTAACGGCTAGCGCTTCTTCCACATTTAGATGCAAGCTATTTCTGCTTCATGAGCCTGAGCACTATCGGCTTCGGCGACATGGTGCCCGGTTCTTATCCTCGCCACACCCTCGCCGATTCGAGAAACGTGACAGTCTGGTTTTGCTCCTGCTATATAATGTCAGGAATGGCCCTGACGGCGATGTGCTTCAACATCCTCCACGACGAAATTGTCCATCGGCTGAGTCACCAAACAGACAAGCCGGAGCCGGTGAAGCCGAGCTCGTCCGTAGATGAGCTGTCGACGGATCCGTTCGCTCTGACTTCGTGACAATTTCCGTCGGGCAATCTGTGCCACAGGAACGGCACCGACGAGAACAATATATGTGGCACGGAACCACCTACCAATATATTCGCGCACGAGAATGAGATCAACATCCTAAAAGACACCTTCAATCAGGTAGACGTTACTAGAGATTGCAAACCGATCCTGAAGCTTGAGGATCATGTCCCACCGATCTCTGCTGTCTATATGTTACCCAAGGTCGACGAAGAGGCCGAGGAAAATACGGAAATGTGAAACTTAGACGCGGATTTTCGGAGAATGACAGTCTGGCGGCCAGGTTCAATCAATTGGAGATTACCTAGCAGTGTTTTTATGGCTCGTAATCCAAATGAATAGGTATATATAACATGTTATATATGCTAAAATGCGTGTTGTCAGATCGCGACAAAAAGACGTTTTTGTTGAATCTATTATTAACGTTGAATTCATAATTAAGACACACTAATGACTTTAATAAAGTCATGAAAGTAATGGTGCTCAAAATTTATATTTTTGTTTTTTTTTATTAGAAGTATAAATATAGTGTTATAAAATTTTTCAAACATATGAATATTTAAAATTTAATTATTATATACTTTCATTACTGAAGTTGTCTACTAATATCTTTCTTTTACGATGTGATAAACAATTGTATATAATGTTTTTACACTATCTTATATTGTACTATTTTACATGTCTAAATTCAACGATTAATGATAGAATCATTAATACGTTTCCATTAGTGATACTAATTAGTAATACTAATGAATATGCAGAGCGTTATCTGGAACACATTCGAAAAAATTCAAAAATGATAAGTGCTTAAACCGTTGATGCAAGTAGGACGTCCTCCTTGAAATCAATATAAAATAGATTTCATTTTCGCTTATATATAATAAGAATAATACATAAATTGATATAAAAATAGAAATTCAATAATTTTTTTTTGTTCCAATCATTTTATTATTATTATTTCTTTCATTTCGAAATTTATATCACGAACTGAAACAAAATAGTAATAGCGTGATATAATATTGAAATTTTCTACTTTTATATAAATGATTTTAATTCTTAAAGTATCTTTATAATTATATATATGTTTTTGATATAGTATCTTACAAGTTAGTTAGTTAAGTTTTAAGTAATAGACAACCAAGATAGGCAAAGGAGAAATTCAAATGTAGAAATTTCTTCAACTTTCATCAGACATTGTTATGTTAATTTTTAAATGTCTTTAATAAATATTTGCTAGATATTCCTAAAATATGAAGTTACTTTCACAAAAGGATGTATCAAAAAGATAAAATGCAAATGATTTTGCCGAAGTTTACTTTACGCTGATTTTATGCTAAGGACACAAATTAAAGATAGTAGTTTCAAGATACAGACATGCCATTTAAAATTGCTGCTCGTAAGTGCAGTCACTTTGCGTCGTGTATCTTAAAGTAATACGAATTAATTGAAGAAATCACGAAGGATACAAAATTCCACAGGAATTGAAGCTATGAGTAATTAGCCATTACGATTCAAACATTTGCGTACCGACATTAACGATAGGAAATTACATTTACGTCGTCGATAAAATGAATAGAGCAAATGACCAGCATAAAATAATTTCCCAAGGGGCAATAGTGCATTTCATTCGCGACTGGTATGCTGTTCGTGCGCGGGAATGTTGAAACTTCTCTTTTATTTCCCTATTTTCTTTATTCGCGTCACGTATACCGCTGCTGTTTCCTAAGAAACTGTGGAATCGTCTGAAAAATTGATATTTCTTCAATATAAATAACTTAAAAAAACAATGTCTTAAAGAATGCTTTAGGTACTTTATACAAAAACGAGATACTAAGATAAAATTCTGAAAATATTTCAACGTAAATAGAGAAGAACAGATCAAGTATGCACGTATGAATCTCTAAACGTAAATTTTGAAGATTTTAAATTAGATTTTCCCTCAAAAATCGATATACAGTTGTGTTGCGGAAGTACTTTTACCATTTCGTTTTACGATCTATTTTTGCGAAAGTCTAACTCATGATCAAATAACAGAGCTGACAATGACTTTTGAATAAATATATTTTTCGAATAATAACATCGTAATTCAAGTGAAAACTTTCAAAGTAAATCAAAAGTTTTCTTTTTTAAATTAATTTCATGTTTTTTTTCTGATAATGAGATTGAGTTCATGCTTGATATTGATTTTTTAAGCACGGAGTGAAATCTTTTGATTGTGAACGAAATCAATCCAGATGTTCCCACGGATTTGAGCGTAGCTCATCTATTTAATATTCAATGAGATTTCGAGGACGTTCTGGCTTGCGAACGGAGATCGACTTAATGTTTCTACACGCCTACTTAGATAGGGACATGTAAGAATTTTTTATATTTCCGTATTTAAGCGTTCACAAAGTAAACGCGTTGTCTGTAATATAACTAAGCTATCGATCCTTGCGTCTAGCTCAGACAGATTGTGTCTGATAGGAAAGGTATACACACACGCGGTTACTTGCGCGCGTACCAGTTTATTAATCGATCTGTCACTTTTCCTATGTCCTTGCAATTCTACCTGTAATTTCAATCACACTGCCGTACGGAAAGCTGCGAAGATAGCAATCCGATTGTCGTTGAACAAAGATTACATTTCCGGAGAATGGTAGGAGCAATTAATGGAATGTAGCATTCAATGGAATAAAGGAATTATTTAAAGATAATGATTGTTCAAATATATAAATAAAATCTACGGAATATTTTAATTGTAATGTTAACTCGGCGAGTTAGAAGAAATGATCATTTGTTCAGCGATAATTGTAGCAAATCTTGTAATATTGTAATAATAATTAGTAATGTGTTATTTGTTATACTGCCATCTGGCTGGACGCTAGAATCTAATGAATGAATGAAATCAAATTCTGTGCTCAAGAACAATAACTAAGGTACTTACGGATAGGTTAATCCCTAAGGATATTGCGTTTAGGACAACTATCCCTGTTCTTTCATATTGATACTCGAATAGTCTACGAAAAAAATGCGTAAACAAAGCATAACTGTGAATTAACAGTAAATGATTATTTTCGCTGCGTATGGGGCGATCTGTGTGCATGGCGAATATTATGAGCATGTCACATCTATGTTGCCACATTATAAATATTCTTTACATATCCTTACGCGGATATAGATTATATAATTTAAAATCTAATATAAAGATAGAATAAAATATATGTTAAATTTAACTTGTATTTTTTTTTTATATTAGATAAATTTTCTTTGCGAGTATGATGTGAAAACTGCGCCAAACTGATGTGAAATCTTGTCACGCACGATACAGAGGAATGAAATGGTTCCAGAGCGATTTAAAAAGTGTCCCTTCTTCTGTTTCCTGTAACATATCATACAGTGTAAGGGATTTTGTCGGCCGTCTCTTCACTTACGAGCAATCGTACGCTCGATATTAAAAGCGCCGAGTGAATCGCTGAGAAGGCTGTAGGGCCCCGCCGTGCAGCTTGCAGGCGAGAGAATTTCGTACGGTGTCTAATGACAATCGATACTGGCTTGAACAGTTGCTAGAGTTATCGTTATCACTCCGTCGGTGATTCGATGGAGGGTCGTGGCCGGCAGCCAAGACAAACTTTACTTTGGTGCTCGTACCAGGCCATCCAGCCATCGATCCAACCCGCCCGTACAAACTTCCTCACACTCGAGTTCGAGTCGGGCGCTTGCTCCAAGCTGGCGCTACGGCGATTTGTTGCGAGAATCTATTTACAACTTTCCATATACGTCCCCGTGTACGCGAGGAAACGTGCAATAACCGTCGGCGTGTCACGATTGCGAATGCCGAAAGAAATGCTTAAAAGTTGGCCGCTGCATTTCTTGATTAAAAATAGGGTACTTTGAAAAAAAAAAAAAGAACGATATCACGCGATTGATATTTTGCGTAACGCTCTGATTAAAGTTGTATTAATCGATATTCTTGTATAGTACTTAGGACTTACAGTTTTCTTTTAGTCGTGCTATTTTAGATCTTTTAATTCTTTCGAAGTTTCTTCTCGAGATAATAAACTCATTTACGAGGTGAACTTGTGAAGCGAATTAAAGTTTGACGTAACTTTTCACTGCGAATATTGAATTCGTTAAATGTAAGCGAATTTGGCTACAGCAAGAAAACATATATATATATCGTATCGTGTCATCATTTTATTATTTGAAATGAAGAAAATTTAAAAAAAAACATGCGCAATCTTGCATCTTTTAAAATGTTTAAAATTGATATTACTAATTATCTAGTTTTCAGTACGATTTTGATAATACATAATATTCTATACTGTTTCAATTATTATATTATTTTCAATAAGAATAAGAATAGAAGTATGACTATCATTTCTATTCTTTTATTTTTTCAATATTATTTCTTTTTGATTTATAATTTTCTAACAGATTATGAAATGAGAGTGCATTATCTCACAAGTACTGAAAAAAGAAACTTTATTTTCCTTGATTAGCATAATTACCTCATTAGAAAATATATAGCAGATCGTGGTTAGTAATTTTTTACATCCATATATATAACGCTGTCTATGAGCCTAGAACGAGGTCCCAACGCGGCAAAAATCCAGACCGGCTTCTCTCCTTTCACAGGATTTTCTTTCCTATGTAGTTCCTCATCTTTCGCCCTTACGTTCCGGTTTCCTCTGTCGTACTCCAGGGAAATATAACCGAGTTCAAAGCTCTCGATGGTCGACACGAAACTTTAGCGCGACAATTTTGCACGAGAAATATCCAATGAAAGTCAAACTCCACGGGATTCAGCCTCATTGGTGCGTTTCAACCTTGGGGAAAAAAAAAAGAGCGAAGAAAAGCAAAGCTAGCCCGACCTTCCAACAACCGACTTAATGGAATTAATGGTTTTCTGCTGTCGCCTTACGTATTCATTCTACGTGCGAATCAGTCGTTGTGTGAGCCGTTGAGTTTTCGAAAACTTCGGAAAGTCAAATCTATGTCTCTTGATACTCAATTGCGCTTCTACCGAGAGCAATTAGTGTTCTTGCTACTTCTGGCTACTGTCATTTCAAAGGATCTGAGTAAAGTGCTACTAAATTACAGCAAACTCACTTCGCACAAAGTTAGCAATATTTGATCAGTGTGCTTATTTGTAATTTATTCATTTTTCTTCTTGTTTTTTTTTTATTCTCCTCCATAATTCGGATATCTTTCGAGTGACAAGTTATTCAATGTTATTTCTTCATTAGAATAAAATAATTATTTATATATTTCGATTTAAGGCAAACATTAAATAAATAAGTGTTTGCTATCTGAAGAAATCATTAGCGTTACTGCTGAAACGAAACGTCGGAAGAGAAATTGTAAGAGAGGAAATCTCGAAGAGATATCCCAGAAGTGAAATCTCATTTATAAATATCTAAGTTGCAACAATATTCTGACGACAATTCAACTTCTATAATTAATGAAGTAACGAGATTTGCTTCTACCGTCCTTCTATAGTCTTATACAAAAGTGTGCCGTGTCTCAGTAATGTAATATTTTAGCACAAATTGATATTAAGTCCAATCAAGTGATATCTCTGATTTATATTTTCGTCCCATCTCATTACAACAAACTTATAATTACTTATTACGAACTGTTACGCCAATATGTAGTGAATATTTAAAGTAAATATTGAAATGAATATTTTATTTACGCCTTTATAATTATGATATTTTTTAATGAAATAATGCATAATTTAATCGAATCTTTAAGCCTTTGTTCACAAACCAAGTATATCAATATATACTGATGACATTATGACATTATTACTTGTACATAGCATTAATATGTCATTGTACGATAACATTATATTAGAATTTATTGTTAGAACGCGTCAAATCCAGTTATTTCGAGTCGTATTCGTCATGACTCGCTTGTCGATCGCTTTTACTGAAGCTCACAGCTGTAAATATGATATTGTCCTAGAATGTAATAGACGTGAATGTGGGAAACTCTTGTTATTATAGATCTTGTTATTCAACAACAAAAATAACTTGAGAAATTTTCCATTATTATACTATCGATTCATTTATTTTGTTAACGTGAGAGAGGAAATTAAATGTTACAAATATGCAAGAAATATCCATGCTGGATTTGGATTCATTTTATTCGTGTAATTGAGATTATAAAGATAGAACTTAAGGATTCTTACTTTATGTTAAGGATGTACGAAAACTTTGTGTAAGATACATTTTCGTTTTTATTTCTGCATAGAGCATACATATAACATCAGAAAGTAAAGTCGAGTTCGTCTAAAGACATTGCAATAAATTGTTTCCTTGAAAATTAATGGCGCTATCTCTGATTTACAAAAGTTTTAAGTGAATAAATAGTTTTAAAATTTTTAAACTATTATTAGATTCTGGAAGAGAGAAATATAAGATGTTTGCTAAATAACGTACAATGCGACAGTCTAATCCCTTCCGTGTTTCGCTCATAAATCATCTCAATAATTCTTTATATAAGAGCAGAGGAAATCTTAATAAATGTCTGATTTCGTAAACTTCGCGCGCGTCGTCGATCAAAACAAAGTTTTCTATACGCTTATAGCGACCTGCTGTGTCCGCGAATTAATCATAGTTAAAGTTTTCCGAGGTTCGTTTATAAACTCATTTTTTCCGACGATCATGCATTCCTGAAAGATACATAAGCATCTGGAACGAAGTTTAATATCTTCATCTTGATAAGATCTGATGATGCCAGGAAGAACGCACAATTTTTACCGTGTTAAAAATCTTTTTAATGAATTAATTATTTAATAAATACTCGAGATATAAGGAACCAAATGGTCAGAAAGGCACATATAGGCGTACACACGGCGGACATACTATCGTCTCTCAGATTCCACATTGTATACTGAAATTAAACTTATATTCTGTAAATAACTGTGAGGGCAAACAAGGTGCGGAGTATTGGCCGACGAAATTGTAAAATACAAAGCGAACGATTTGCTGGGTATTGTACGTCTGTATAATCATTTGTCAAGCAATGTATCCTACGATAGGAGATAATAAAGAAGACTTATCAAAAATTTCAATGAGTCTTTATCATGTACAAATATTACTTTAATATTCTCTTATATACGCAATACGTGTAGTCATACGTATAAACAATTTTCTTTAAGATTGCTGATGTTCAATAGCTCTTATCTTATGTTGATTATATGTATACATACGTATACAACATACACGTACACATGTATTATATTATGTGTATACATTTTTTTAAATGTGTGTGTTAAATGTGTGTGTGTATATATATATATATATATATATATATATATTTACCCTGAAAAAAATTTGTCTTATTAATTTTTATGTTGATATATAATAATAAATTCATCAACCTTTCCATCTTCGATAATATTATATGTCGATGTAACGATCTGTGTCTAATCGTTAATCTTTATTCGTTTCATTCGTTTCACTCGTTTCACTCGCACATAATTATCTTACCACCAATACAGTATTACTAACTCTCAAATATACTGTCAAGAAGAAGTGAAACATTTTAACTCTTTTTTTTAAAAAAGTATATGAAAGTGGTAAGAATAAAGAATTTGGAAGTATAGACGTTGATCATTGATCATTTTAAATATAAAAATCATGAATTTTATTTTATATATTCATATATGTGTTACTTTTGTTAAGATATAAAGAAAAAATTATTTATTTTGATACAGAGGTAATTTCTGCGAGCAATACATCTCGCTCGCGAATACAATTTGTAGTGCAGGCAGTATTGAATTTATAAAGCCAATATGCTCCTATCAATCCAGTGATACAACGGGATTGAAAATGATTTCCATCTTTTATCGCCGTAATGCTATATAATTCGATAGGCCTAACCACGCGATGAATACTAATGCCGATCGGAGTAATTAAGAAGCAACGATAATAGTAATAGAAATATTCTCAACAGTGAAAGATATGACAATATTGCATATCGTGATTGATATCACACGGTAAATTAAATTCAAGAAGAAGAAGAAGAAGAAAAAGAAGAAAAAGTAACATCATAATTAATGCAATAGAGTTGCTCTTAATTTAAACTATCAAACTCTGTCAATTCGTGTTATATTAATAGAAATAACAAAGAAATTATATAACTATCAAAAATTTTATTTAATTAACAATAGAAAGACAACAAAAAGAGATAATAATTTAGCTCAATTTTAATGATTCCCATTTTAATGAATGCAAGTAAATTCATTAAAAAAATTAATTTATTGTATTATTAATAATAATTAACTATGAAGAAATATGCATTAAAGAATTAATATATAAAGCTTATATATTTGGAATGTTTTTTCAAATTTCTATTACAACATTTGTTAATATTCATGAATATTTGAATCCCATGTTAATTTATGAGGAACTATCTGAATTTCGCATCGTATGATCATCTCCATTCCATCGTCTCGTCTCAATAGCTACAATAGATAAATCTGGGATGATAGCATCGAAGCGATACAAACCTGGACGTAACATCAACCCGTGCACATATTCTGGATGCCAATAAGTAAACAAACCGCGGCGCGAAATGGAATCGAAATCGGACCATAAATCTCGAATGTAACTGTGCGAAATTGCCGAGAAGGCAAAGATACATAACCGTCGATCCTCTTTTCATTTCTATTCTTTATTATTCCTTTTTTCTCATATCGGGCAGATTCTTTTGCACAGTGATGATGAGTAATATGAATTTTTTTTCTTTCTTTCTTTTAAAAACTAGAGTGCATAAATACTTATTCTTATCACTCAACAATTTCCGAGAAAACATTTTACATTTACTACATGAATCTTATTTTTAATATCTCATACTTTTCCATAAAATTAATACAATAATTAAATGTAATTAAAAATTATAATAAATAATTTTCCATTATCAATTTTTTTAGATTTCTTCTATTAAAATAATGTTTTATATTATTATTTTTTAAGGAATATAAATATTAACATTCTATATATTCTTTTATTTAAATAAAATAGACATTTATAATTTTTGATTATAATAAATTAAAAATGTAGGTTGTTCATTATTATAATTAATATATTCATAACATGTAACATTATAATATATATTATTTGTTATATTGCACGTTTTCCTAAAATAAAAATTATATTTTGTAATTAAATAAACAATATAAATCTCCAAACTTGTCCTTACAAGTTTTATAAGTAAATAATAATTTATAAATACAATTTTATTTTAATAAAAAATCTAACGAGAGACATAATTCAGTTCTCATATTTTATTAACAAAATTCATTATTCTAATTATTATAATATATGTAAATATTATATTATATTATAATGTATATTATATTATATTATAATATTATATTATAATGTATTATATTATAATGTACATTTGTATTGTTTTGTACACTTCAAAACTTGCAGCTTCTAGCTCGAATTATATTTTGCAGGTACTCGTTATCGATTACAGGTTTCTCTCTGTCGACAGAAAGAAATCTGAGAGAGACTATGCCGGCTTTTTCTTGTTACCGAAATCACCCGTACACTACCGCCAGTACATCCATTTTCAGTTTGGGAACTATATGACTACATACACTTTCTGACACTACCGATAAAATACTATCGTCGAAAATAGATATGGTTCGTCTCTGTACTAAACTCCTCAGGATAGAAGCGTGCCATAGGAGGGATACTTTAATGGGTCCTTGAATGAAATTTTAATTTCGCATCTCCTACATAAGCAAATAAAAATTTTAAATTTTCATAAACGAAATTGAAAATTTAATCCCTAATCATATTTGTTGTTCTACCCGTATTTTCATTTATTCGTGCCATATTCACACCTTTCTCCATTCGTGTATTCCTACCTATATTATATATATATTACTTCATTAATGTGTCATAACATCGCGAATATAATACGTTATATGGTTGTGTTCAACAGAAAAAACAGCTTTGCAAAATGTTGTAAAATCAATACGATATATTGGATTTTGCTTTTGGTTCCTTATGGATTTAAATGTATAAATCAATCATACTGCAAAATCTTACAACAGTTGCAAAGTTGCTTTCTCTGCTGAACGTATCAGCTAATGCCTAACCATGATGAAAATAATTTTGACTTTCCATCGGTACAAACCACGTAATCACTGGCTATTTGATGCGAGAGACAGCGATATGAGATCTTTGCATATAATAAATTGTTCACTAAAATATACTTGTAATTTTATAATGTTAGAAACGTAAATATCGAAAAGCAAGTAAGAATTAATATTTAATCATTGCCTCCAGTCTTTATGACTTATTTAATAAATTTGTACTAAATACGAAGAAAAAATGACGATTATTCTAAACATTAAACTTTTAATAAGAAATTAAAATTATTAATGATTTATTGATAAACAAAATAAAATCTAAATAAAAAAAAATTTTGAATTTAAATATTTATCAAACTTATTAAATCAATAAACAATTGTTGTTATTATATATTTCGTCGATTTCATATAATTTACATCAATTACGCAACAATTTGGTTTACTACGACAAGATAAATGCTATTTGTATTGAATAAATATTCAATACGGGTATATATATATATATATATATATTCCATGTATAATTAATTAGTAATCCGGAAAAAAATGTTTTTATATTTAATTATATATAATTATATAAAATTACACATAATTATATAAAAAATTGACAGATTTTATATACAATTATATATCATTATATATAAAATATGTCCATATAACATTTTTTCCCGGGAATCGTTGTGCAAATTACAAAAATAAGTATGATTCATCTGAACATAGTTTACATAAATTTTATATTACGTATCTAATTATTGTACATACATTTATTACAATAAAATTAATTAAAGTATTAATGCGTTGCATAATTTACATGTGTAGAATTTTACAAAAAAATTTCAGGGTAGCTGAAAATTTAATAAAATTTGAAATTAATTTGGTTTATTTTTACATTCGATAATTGGAACAGGATTTTGATAATTAAATAAAACTTAAAATTTAGTTTATTTTTACATTCGATAATTGGAATGGAATTTTGATGATTAAATAAAACTTAAAATTAACTTTAAAATTTTATTCAATTTTTAATACAGCAATTTCCAATTCTCATGTGCGCGCGCG
>Ga0157364_1000024_pt1 | contig 47721 bp, 40 predicted proteins | sample AttsexASBM2_FD_111476 | JGI IMG/M metagenome (GOLD analysis project Ga0157364, IMG submission 111476) | Fungus gardens microbial communities from leaf cutter ant in Ribeirão Preto, State of São Paulo, Brazil - Atta sexdens ASBM2 | ecosystem: Host-associated > Fungi > Mycelium > Unclassified ...
GGTACTTGAAAAGTAAAAGTAGCCTGATGCTGTATGAGCAGTTCGGCGATTTGAAATTTAAATACCGAAACAGGGAGTTTTGGTGCCGTGGGTATTATGTTGATACGGCGGAAAAAAAACGACGAAGATACAGGAATATATAAGACATCAACTGTCTCAGGACAAGCTAGGAGAGCAACTGTCGATACCGACGGGCCGTAAGTAACGGTTGATGATGCAAATGTCAGATCGTATGCGCCTGATGGGGCGCGGCTAGTAATAGAGCCTTATAGGCGCATATGAAACACCTCCGGTTATGCCGGAGGTGTTTAGCGCAGGGCTGCCTACGGGCAAGGGCGCGGAGAGTTACTGTGGGCTGCCCTCGCTGTCTGGCATCATCGGCACATATCGCTGAATGAACTGGTCGAGAGGCATCTTCGCGCCATTGACCGTTACATCACCCTGGCTGTATTGAAGCGAAGAGACGATATTTTGATCTTTGACTGTCGACAGATGGAACATTTCTCCCATCGCTGACAGGCCTTGGATCTGCTGCTGTGCCAGTTTATCAGCGTCTTGCGGTTGATAGCCTTGTGACTGACCCACAACCGACAGTAATTGCTCTGCCATCGGCATACTGATGCTCAATGAGGCATTCAGATCTTTCATATACCCATCAGCTACCTGACCCAGTGACTGCGGGGCTTGAGTAACCGTCGAAGGATCGTTGAAATCGGCCTTTAAGCTGAAACTGCTTACCCCTTTGTCATTTTTCAGCGTCAGAGAATCGACAGACAACACCGGTGAGCCTTTCAGTAACAATGGCAGGTTCTGTAAAAGTGCTGCATTAGCTGCCTGCTGCATGACTTGAGGGTCTGCTTGACCGTTACTGGCTGCCAGTGCCAAGTTTTGTTTTACAATATTGTTGTAGTTATCATAAAAGGTTTTTACTGACTGGGTATCAAAATTACTGAGGGTCACTTTCAGTGCTGCGCTGCCCAGTGATTGCTGCTTCATTTGTAGATCATCAACATTGTAATCAATACGGCCATTAGTCTTACCAGCGGTATTATTGAAATCACTGTTGAGGGTGACGCCGCTTACCGCCAGCATCGGTTGTCCATTTACCGAGGTACTCAGAGCTTTGAGATCCAGTGACTGTTTCCCTAACCGCAATCCTTCTGGGCTAAGGTGGGTATCGCCGGAGAACTGTAGGCCGTTGACCTGAAGAGTCACTGGTTGATGGCTGTCATTAGTGAAGCCTGCATTCAAGTCACCGATATCGGCATTTACCCGAATGTTGTTTTGTTCACCGTCCACCGACAGGTGCAGTTGTGACGGTTGCGTCGAGACTTTGCCTGTATCATCACTATACTGGAGAGGCTTCACAGAAATATCGGTCTGGCTGGATTTGTCGTAGCCGAGACGGGTCTCGGCACTCAGTGGTGAGTTACCGTTACTCAGGCTAAACAGACCCTGCACCGTACCGTTTTTCTCAATTTCGGTATGGATGGAGGCAGCAGCGGGGATCAGATTAAAGTGTTTCAGCTGAGCGAATGGCAAAGGGCCATGATCGATCGTCTCATTGAAAATCACTTTCTGCTCGGCTGGCAGGGCATCATCTTCGCCAGCCTGCGCAGTGCCCTGTAGCACTAACTGGACCTGTGAACTGAACACGCCACGTTGGAAGTTTTGCTGGGTCAGTTGCAGATGGCTGCCAGGAAACTCGCTGTTAAGTTGCTGATTGGCCCGAGTGACCATCTCACCGATATGGGATTCCACCTGTTTACCGGTAAACCAGGCGCCGCCGGTCCAGACCACGCCCAGAGCGACGATTACGCCGACAGCAATTTTTGATTTTTTCATTACCGGGTCATCCTTTTGATAATCTTAAATTTCCTGGTGTTGGCGTTACATAAACCAGGGGAGAGTGTAAATATACCAGTCTGCCACCACCTTAGCATTTTTTTAAAAAGATGCCGAACCACTTACTCATCCGCCAGCCATAACCACAGCCGTGGGATCATCAGCTGCATGGGGATAGCCCTAGGAATATGGCGGTGGGTAATCAAAGCTTCATCGTAATCACCCAGATCCCCTATCACCGGACCAGTAGTCCCTTCACAACAAAAAATCAGTGGCATTGGGCAGGGCAGTTGTCGTTGTCGAGCACTGCCTTCTGCCCGCAACCGCGCCACCGGCTGTACTTTTACCGGCCGCTTAATTTTCAATGGTGCATCCACCGGCAATCCGGAAATCAGTTCCAGTTCGGCAGCCACTTTTTCTGCCCACTGTTCCCGGGTCCAAGGGGCACGGGCGCGTCCAGCGGCGAGACTTTTTTCCAACTGGCGGCAGATATCATCGCGGGTGACATTTTTGATGACATGTTTATTCGCCCAACCGAAATGCACCGATGCCGGAGCGGCCTCCAGGGTCAGAGTTCGATAGGCATTCAGGGTAATTAGCCCCGGCAAGTGTTGATGGACAAAAGGAAAGCGCGCTTCTGGAGCCAGCCCTGAATCGCGAGTAATCAGCTTTTCCAGCAGTGCTTTCTGTTGGTTAATCTGTTGGGCCTGATCGGTTAACCGTGCGCGACTCTCGGCATCTGCGCTGACACAAAGTATACCGGGTAAGCGTGAAGCAGAGCGGGTGCTCAGGGACTCTGACTGCTGTTGCATAAACAGTAAGCGCAGATGCTCCAGTGCCATACGGCGGGCACCTTCACCGTGAAACGGCTGAACCTTTAGGCTGCTGATCTCAGAAAGTTCATCGCCTTTTTGCACGCCAGGTAGGCGGAACGCTCGCGCGCTGACCAGTGGCATTTCAGCAAGTTGAGCAGTGAGGTGTTGCAGGCCATGTTCTATTTGCTCCACACAGTCGCGTATTTCAGAAATCAGGGTATAACGCATTGGCGACCTCTTATAGCGGTTTAGCACTCAAATTAGTTACAACATACTATTAATTATTATCTTTATCCAGTATCAGCACCGTGCCAATAGGTCTGGCAGGGAACAGTGCAGGGATTTCCGTCACTGGCTTATCCCTTTATACTCTGTGGCCGGATAAGCCTGACAAACAGAGAGTGACCTATGAACCCAGCGGTAATGTGCTTCGATATCGGCGGCAGTTTTATCAAAAGTGGCGTATTACGCGCCGATGATACCTTACAGCCCATCGGTAGTGTGGCGATGCCTGCCCGCGACTGGTCCGCTTTTTGTCAGGCATTACACCATCAGATCGCGGACGCAGCAGGGTTACTGACAGCGGATTCCCCGGTGGCATTGTCGGCGGCTGGAGTGGTCGACAGCCGTCAGGACACCATTCTGGCGGGAAATATTTCGGCGTTCGCCGGTCATCAGGTCAGTGCTGAACTGAGTCGTCTACTGGGACGGCGGGTCATTATCGGTAATGACGCTGACTGTTTTACCCTTGCTGAGGCCACAACCGGGGCAGGACAGGGGGCAGATAGTGTACTGGGCATTATTCTCGGTAGCGGTGTTGGTGGCGGATTGGTCATTAATCGCCAATTGATCACCGGTGCCGGTGGGTTAACCGGTGAATGGGGCCACGGTCCGATAACACGCACTCACTTCGACTATCGAGGGCAACGTATTGAACTGCCGCGTTTGGCCTGCGGCTGCGGTCAGCAGGGCTGCTTGGATACCTTAGGTGCCGCCCGGGGAATTGAGCGGTTGTGGCTTCATCTTAATCAGTACGCGGCAGACAGTAAGCAAATCGTCACTGATTGGCTGGCGGGTAATAAACGTGCAATTCAAGTCATCACCCTGTGGAGTGAGCTGGTTAGTGAAGTTTTAGCGGTGGTGGTGAATACCTTAGGTCCGGATCGGATTGTGGCAGGTGGCGGCCTAACTGGCGTTGCACCGCTATTGACACTGCTCGATGAACAATTACGCCGCCGTATTTTACGGACTACCACACAGCCGCTGATCGTGGCGGGGCAGCATCAGCAGCAGGGCGGATTACTCGGGGCTGGCTGGCTTGGCCGTACTCTGACTTAAAGTTCTGTGCGGTCTGCCGGGGCGGTTGCTTCTCAGTACTACGTAAGTTTGATAAACTCGCTGTTGTCTTCGGACAGATACTACAAGAGGAATATCAATGTTAGATTATCGCTTTCCTACAGCACTGCAGATGGTCCTTAGTGTTGCTATGGCAGAGCAACAGGGAAAACGCTCGACCAGTGCTATTCTCGCTCAGGGCCTGGAATCGAACCCCAGTCTAATTCGTAAGCTGATGGTTCCCCTGACCCGTGATGGTATCATTGCCACCACCCTCGGCCGTACCGGTTCGATCCACTTGGCGCGTCCGCCACAGGAAATCAGCCTGCGGGATATCTACCTGTCGGTCACCGATGAAAAGAAACTGCTTAACTCGCGACCGGATGTTAAAAAGCCTTGTTGCGTGGTCAGCGCCAATGTCTGCTGGTATTTTAAATCCTTGGCAGAAGAGGCGGAGCAGGCGTCGCTGAACGTGTTAGCCAAGCGTTCTGTCGCCGATGCCTTGCTGGAAATTACTGGCCGGGCGGCGACCCATGAGACAGCGTCGGATAGGGGTGCTGCAGCCGAAATCTCATGTCCTGAGTCCCAGTCCGATAGCGCCTAAACGCTTCTCCTGTGCAGCCTAACAGCTGCCTGAGTCATCTTTCCCAACGCATAGGAATATCCCTGACATCTGTACGGCATTTAATGCAACTATAATGTTTGCATTTTATCGATATCAGGCGCATCATTAAATGCAACTGCAACAGATACTATTTCTTTTCAGACGGAGAGACAGATGAACAGTGCATTTTTTAACGACCTGATCGGCTGGATCGACAGCCATATTGAAAACCGCCTTAACCTCGACTTGGTCGCCGAGCGTGCTGGCTATTCTAAATGGCACCTGCAACGGATGTTCAAAGAGCATACCGGTTACGCACTTGGGGAGTACATCCGCAAGAAAAAACTGGAGAAGTCAGCGGCACGGTTAACCACCTCTAATGAGCCTATTTTAAGTGTCGCCATTTCCATGGGCTTTGATTCTCAGCAATCGTTCAATCGTAGCTTCAAACGTGAGTTTGGTATGGCCCCTGGAACTTGGCGTCGTTCCGGAGGCGAGCACGCCTCACACACTGCTTCACACACTTTGCATTGATCCTGTACTCCTGTCTGAGAAACGTCTAACAGCCGGATAGAGGACGGTAGCTAAGACGCCACACCAGGGCATAACGCCTGCCGCCATCCCCGTCATTATAATTTGCAGTATGACCCTCTGCGCCCTCACCAGGGCGCTTTTTTTTATCTGCTAACATCCTCTGTAGCAGTTTCACACGCTGCCAGCGCCACAGAAATCAGGTATAGTAAGGCCCTAAAAATTAGGGAAATCACTATGTCGAAAAAACTGTGGGGCGCATTAATTATTGCCCTGATTGCCAGTTGGTTGGGCCTAAAGCCGGGCCAGCACCCTATCGCCCATCATAATGAGTCGGCCTCTCAGACGGTTTCCACACCACGGCAGACGGCAGATGGCAGTGATATTGCTGCGCTGACAAATCCACAAAAGGTGGCGGCGTGGATCCATCAGAATCACCGTTTACCCGATTATTACATCCGTAAAAGTGACGCCCGCCGTGACGGCTGGGAACCCTCGCGTTCTAACCTTTGTGATGTGTTGCCTGGCAGGGCGATTGGCGGCGATCACTTCTCTAACCGGGAAGGGCGCTTACCGGATGCCAACGGTAGACGTTGGTTTGAAGCCGATGTTAATTACCGTTGCGGGCATCGCAACGCTGACCGTCTACTCTATTCCTCTGACGGCTTGGTGTTTCTAACCACTGACCACTACCGCACTTTTACCCGGATCCCATGATGCTGACGATACGTTTTGACTTTCATCGGCTTCACAGCCGTCAGGATTTTTATCACCACTTGGTTAAACACAGCCACTGCGACACTGTGTTCGGCGATAACCTTGATGCGCTCTGGGACTGGTTAACAGGGGGCATGCCGTTACCGGCAACCTTTGAGTTGCAGGGGCTGAAGGAGATCAGAGAGCCACTGCGGCCAGTACTGGCTGTTATCGAACAGGCTGCCAGCGAACTGGACGGCTTACTGACCTTGCAAGATATGGAAAAGCCGGACTGATCAACCAATGTCCCAGCTGGGTATCAGAACTCAAGTATACTGAGCTGATTACTTTCTGCGCCAGCGACCCGGAAGTTTAGGCTGGCGGTGTTTGTTGATCGGAGGCATCTGCCGAGAAGATGTCTGACCAATCACCACCACGCGGCGGCTAAGCATAATGTGGCAGAGGCTGCCACCAATCATTCCCCAGAAGGCCGCACCGATCCCCCCAATTGACACACCGGAGGCGGTGATCAAGAAAGTGACCATGGCGGTATCTCGCTGTTCGGGACGTTCAAGACAGCGGTGCAGGCTGCCCGCCAGCGTCGCCAGCAGGGCCAGACCGGCAACGGTGTGGATAAATACCGGTGGCAGGGCACTGAATAGCACCGCAATCGCCGAACCGAATGCCCCAGTAACCAGATAAAATAGGCCGGCGATGGCGGCTGCCATCCAACGTTTATCACGGTTGGAATGCACATCCTCACCCATACAAATAGCGGCGGTGATGGCAGCGATACAGATAGAGAAACCGCCAAACGGTGATAATAGTAAAGCGACCAGTCCGGTAGTGGTGGTCACCGGTGAAACTGGCACCGAATATCCATGAGCGTTAAGTGTGGCAATCCCTGGGGCATTCTGTGAGGCCATACTCACCAAAAAGTAAGGTAGCCCGACCCCCAGTAATAACGGTAGATCAAATGATGGCAGGATAAATTCTGGGGCTGACCATTGCCAACTGACCTGGTCCAGTGAAGTTTTTCCCTGTGCAATGACCACTAAGATCCCTGCCAGTAAGGTCATAAATACCGCATAACGTGGCTGCCAGCGGCGCGCCAGCAAAAAGGCCAAACACATGGTCAAACAGAGTGGCAGGTTTTGTTTCAATCCATCGAAGGCCTGTAAGCCGAAATGCAGCAGGATCCCAGCCAGCATCGCTGAGGCGATAGCAGCCGGAATATGACGCATTAGACGTGAAAAAAGCCCAGTGACGCCGCAAATCACAATCAGCAAATTAGTAAAAATAAACAAACCGACGGTTTGCGATAAGCTGGCACCGGATAAACTGGTGGCCAACATGGCCGCTCCGGGGGTTGACCAGGCGGTTAGTATCGGCATCCGATAGCGTAGCGATAGGGCGAAAGAGGTTAGCCCCATGCCAATGCCCAACACCCCCAACCAGCTACCGGTCAAGGCAGTACTGGCGCCGGCGGCACGTGCTGCTTGGAAAATAATGGCAGCAGAACTAGCGTATCCCACAAGCACGGCCACAGCGCCGGAAATAATCATCGGCAGGGTGATTTGCGAGATATCTTCGCGTAACGACATGGGGGGAAAACTCCGAGAAGCGGGCTGACGCTCAACATAGCACCGTGCGTTATAGCGCACAAGTGCTACACTGGCGGTAATAACAGGGAGGTACTATGCAAACTGTTGATTATTTTGTCGCGACAGCACTGAAAAATTTGCGCCGCCAGCGACAACTCAGCCTGGCACAATGTGCCGCCTTGACCGGGGTCAGTAAAGCTATGCTCGGTCAGATAGAACGTAACGAATCAGGTCCGACGGTTGCCACTCTATGGAAAATCGCAGATGGGCTGCAAGTGCCTTTCTCATGGTTTATTCAACCACCACCCTCAAACTCGACAACGCTACCTCAGGGAGCTGAGGGTGGGGGGATCACTGTCCGCAGTCTGTTGCCCTATGATACCGACTTGGCTATGGATACCCTGTTGATCACCTTGGCTCCTGGGGCGGTTAGTCACGAGTCATGTCATGCGGCGGGCGCGATAGAGCAAGTGATTGTGGTCAGCGGCCGTCTGGTTTTGTCGCTGGAGGAGACTGACTATGCACTCGCCAGTGGCGAAGCGAAGCGCTTCGCTGCCGACATTTGCCACCGTTATCATAATCCTCTGCAAGTGCCCGTCAGTTTTCATAGTTTGATCCACTATCCACTATCCACGGCCAGTGGCGGGTGATAAACGCAGTAATCCGCATTTCCGGTGACATCCGTTTGCCAAGAAACGCGTATTTTAAGCTGTCAAACCAGACAGTTAATTGAAGGAGAACACCATGGTTGCACGTCATCTGCCCATTGGGATCAGGAGCGTTCACGGATGCTAAACCTGCCTGCCGCTGCCCCGCGCTTACTGGCCCGTTGGCTGCTGTTACTGGTCTGCTCAATCGGCTTGGTAACATTCTTCGAGTTGCTCCGCCTTCCCGCCGCCCTGCTACTGGGGCCGATGTTCGCTGCGATCTTGTTCTCCTCTACCGGGCATCCGGTGACACTGTCACGTATATCTCAGCAATTAGCCCAGGCGGTGGTAGGGATGATGATTGCACGAGCTATGCCTGCACAGGTATTCACTGCTATGGCCCATAACTGGCTGCTGTTTCTATTGAGTGTTTTCAGCGTGATTGCGGCTAGCACGCTCCTCGGTGGAATGTTGGCTAAATTGAAGATCCTGCCTGGCAGTACCGCCCTGTGGGGATCTTCGCCAGGAGCCGCGACGGTAATGACCCTCATGGCCGGTGACTTTGGCGCAGATACACGACTGGTCGCCTTTATGCAATATCTGCGGGTACTGATGGTCGCGCTGCTGGCGACACTGGTCAGTCATGTGTTTGCCGCGGGCAGCGGCCAGTCATCACCACCACTGGTGCTGTTCCCAGCCTTGCAGGTTCCTCATTTTTTACTGACGGTGCTGGTGATAGTCCTCTGCTTTCTGTTGGCGGGGAAAATCCGATTACCGGCAGGGCCGATGCTGCTGAGTATGATTGCCGGATGTCTGCTGCAGAATTTCGCGGGGATGAAAATTGAACTGCCACTGTGGTTTCTAGCGATTGCCTATACGCTGATTGGTTGGAGCATTGGCTTGCGTTTTAGTGGTGAGATCCTGCGCTATGCGTTACATGCGCTACCGGGGGTACTGCTGTCGGTGTGTGCCCTGTTACTGATTTGTTGTGGGTTTGCCTGGATGCTGGTGCATTTTGCCGGTATTGATCCCCTGACGGCCTATCTGGCGACCAGTCCTGGCGGCGCCGATTCGGTGGCGATTATTGCGTCATCTAGCCATGTGGATCAGCCGTTTGTGATGTCGATGCAGACCGGCCGTTTTATAGTGGTGTTAATTATGGGGCCAGCATTGGCCCGTTGGATGGTACGGTGGCTATGACACCCAAAAGACCCGCCTAGGCGGGTCTTTTTACACCATTACTGGAAGGCGTAGCTAACGTTCAGTCCAACACCGTAGTTACGGCCTGGTGCCGATTCATAGTAGCGTCCGTTACTTTCGTTAACGATCACTGAGCCGACATATTTGCGGTTAAACAGATTATCGACTCGGCCAGACAGATCAACGGTCCAGTTCTCAACCAGCCATTTATATCCGGTGTTCAGAGAGGTTAGCGTGTAGGCTGGCGCACTGACGGTATTGGCATCATTGGCCTCGATATTACTCATATAACGGATATCGCCGCCCGCGTACCAACCTGCTCCTGGTGCATACTCCAGGCCTGCGTAAGCCATACTGCGGGCAATTCCCGGAATACGGTTACCGTTACAGTCACCGGAGGTACAGGCATTGCTGCGGTAACGGGCATCCAGCAGAGTCCAAGAGGTGTTTAACTGCCAGTTTTCTCCCAGTTGCTGCTCAAAGCCTAGTTCCAGACCACGGCGACGGGTTTCCCCAGCGTTTTTGAAGGTGGCTCGGCCATCGGTGCTGTCGGCAGAAACGATCTCATTACGGGTATCGGTCTGGAAAACAGCGGCATTTAACAGGCCATAGCCGATGCGCTTTTTGGTGCCCCACTCAATGGTCTTATTGGTGGACGGTTTTAGGCCCAAGTTCAGACCGGCTTGTCCATCAGGACGGTAGGAAAGTTCGGTAATGGTTGGTGTTTCAAAACCTTTCCCAGCAGACAAATAGGTATTCCAACTATCATCAATGGCGTACTTCAAGGAGGCCGCAGGTAACCATTGGTGATAGCGTTTGCTGCCGCTGTCATCACCATCAGACAGATAATGATCTTCCGAATCGAAATTGATGGTACTTAAGCGAACCCCTGCATCTAGAGACCAGCGCTCGGACAACTGCCAAGCCGTCTGCAGATAAGGATCTAGGTTCCACATCAGGTTATGTTCATTACGGCGTAAAGCACCTTTCTCGCCGGTCACAATGCCGGAAGAGCCGTAATAAAAGTTCTGATAGCCCTGACGGTCTTCGGTCATGGTTTCATAGTCAAGACCAACGGTGGCACTTACTGGCAGGGTAAACAGCGTATCCCGGTGTGTCCAGCGGGTATCAACCCCCTGATAATGACGGGTAAGGTCAATAACTCCGTACTTATTCTTATTAGATTGCGCTTTGTAAGGGATGGATTGATACTGGGTCATCTCCCGGATACCCGCATAAGCCATCACACTCAGGTCATCGTTAGGGCTCATCGAACGCTCATAGTGCAGACCGGCCTGGGTCTGGTCGACGGTCTTACGGGCATTATACAGTGACACGTTAGACGCCACCTGTTTTGGATCATCCCGCCACTGTTGCTCGGTCAACCCACCAGGGTCATTGGCTTGGATATGGGTACTGTTTACCAGCAGGGTAAGGGTGCTCTGGTCATCAATACGCACGCCGAGACGGGCATTGGCTAGATTTTTTTGGGCACTGCTGTGGTCGCGGTAACCGTGGGTGGTAAAACGAGACACCGAGGCGTTGTAGTCTACATCCCCCGCATGGGTCCCGTCACCGGTAGAGCCGCTGGCCTGCAGGCTATTACGCCAGCTGCCATAACTGCCATACCAGGTGCCAGCCGACAGGGTATCGGGTTGCTGGCCTTTTTTGGTGACCACATTAATCACCCCGCCAGAGCTGTTACCGTAGAGGGCTGAAAACGGACCGCGCAGGATGTCCACATGGTCGATAGAGCCGATATCGATATTGGAGGTCTGGCCCTGGCCGTCCGGCATAGTGGAAGGGATACCGTCCACATAGATACGAATGCCGCGTACGCCAAAGGTCGAGCGAGAGCCAAAGCCACGGATAGACAGTTGTAAGTCCTGTGCGTAGTTTTGACGATTGAGGATCTGTAATCCTGGCACCCCTGACAGTCCCTCTGACAAATTGACTTGAGGCTGCGCGCGGCGCATATCTTCACCATACACCACGCTGACGGCCGCCGGGGTATCCAGTTCATTTAAACCGTGGCTGGCAGGGGCCGCGGAGACAATCATGGTAGGAGATTTATCGGTATTGGGTGCTGTCGCGGCCAGACCGGCTGCCGGGAGAAAAACCGGTAGCATGAGTGAGGCTTTTAGCTGTGTGTGTGTTCTTTTTTTCATCAGTAGTGAAAGCTCTCAATGAGTTAATACGCAGCAGCAATAAATACATTCTGCAGAAAGGTGAGAATGCTACCTCTTTTTTTCGTGCTTGTTAAAATGTAATCGTTTTATTTTACTGTTAAATGATATTAATCATTATTTTATTTTATAAATCATAAGCTAATCTTCGGTTGCTTGAGCTCTGTAACAGAAAAGCGGATCCCTTTGTGCTCAGGACGCTTATAGTTAATGAAATACAGCAAAATTATTGGCCGCCGTGCCGGATATCTATAGCAGTGCGGCACAACATCAGTGACTAATGGAGGAACAGATGAGTCAACAACCTAAAGTTGCGGTACTCGGCCTGGGTGCCATGGGACATGCCTTTGCCGCCAACCTGTTAAAAAATGGATTCAGTGTCCACGGCTGGAACCGTAGCCCAGAAAAAGGGGAAGATCTTAAAAAAGACGGTCTGGTGCTGGCGACATCTGTGGCGGATGCGGTTAGCGAAGCCGATGTGATTATCACTATGCTACCGGACAGTGATACTACCCACGATGTCCTCAGTCAGGCTCTGGATTCGGTGAAAAAAGACGCTACCCTTTGCCAGATGGGCACTCTCGGTCTGGAAGGTATCGAAAAACTGCATCACTATATTTCAGAAAAACGACCGGACATTCTGTTTCTTGATGCACCGGTTTCAGGTACCAAGGCTCCGGCTGAGAAAGCGCAGATCACTGTACTGGCCAGCGGTGATCGTCAAGGTGCTCAAGCCGCCGAGCAAGTGTTCTCTGCGATCAGTAAAGCCACCCTGTGGCAGGGGGATGTGGGTACTGGGTCGAAAATGAAACTGGTCGTCAACAGTTGGCTGATTGGTCTGATGCAAAGCTTGGCTGAAAGTGAACGGCTGGCTGAAGCACTTGGATTCGATCCAGACCAGCTATGGCAAGCCTTGGAGGGCGGACCGCTGGCTGCTCCCTATGCCAAAGTGAAACTTGAGATGATCAAAAGCGGTGACTTTACGCCACAAATGCAGCTGATCTGGGCGCTGAAAGATGCGAAACTGGCCGTTGAAGCCGGTAATAAGCAACAACTACCAGCGCTGACTAACATTACAGAACTTTGGCAACAGGCAGTGGATGACGGACTGGGGCACCAGGACCTATCGGTGATTAGCCAATACCTCGCCTCCCGCGGCAAATAAGCTGTCAGCCAGGGCAGTGCCTGTCCTAGCCGGTTGCCGAGCCGAAACACAGAGTTTGCTAATGAATGACTATATTGACGGCCACAACGATCTATTGATGCAACTGTGGCTGAGGTGCCCAGACAACCCAGAACTGGCTTTTTTTGAGCAAGGTTGTGAAGGGCACTTGGATTTTCGACGTATTCGTCAAGGACGTCTCGGCGCAGCGCTGTTTGCGATATTCGTCCCGCCGGAAAAATACGTCGCCTTGCATTATCCTCAGCGTTTAGCCGCGCTGAAGGATAGGGTCGCCGTGATGTGGCAGCAGTTGGCTATTTTGCAACGGCTGGAACAGTTCTCCCAGGGACAGGCGAAAATCTGCCGTACTGCGCTGGAAGTGAAAGAGTGCCAGCAGCGTGGACAATTGGCGATGATTGCCCATATCGAAGGTGCTGATGCGTTGGGCACCGAAGGCCATCTGCTGACGGCATTTTATGATGCTGGTGTCCGCAGTGTCGGTCCGTTTTGGAATACCCCCAATGCCTTTGGTGAAGGGATCACCGGCAGTTTCCCCGGCTCTCCGGATAGCGGACCGGGCCTTACCGTCGCCGGCTTTGAGTTTGTTCGCCAGCTACAGGCGCGATCAATGTTGATTGATGTCTCTCACATGAACCAGAAAGCGTTTTATGATACCGCCAAAACGGTGGATCAGCCGCTGGTGGCAACCCATTCCAATGCCCATGCGCTCTGTGCCCAACCTCGCAACCTTACTGATGCACAACTGAAAGTTATCGCCGACAGCGGTGGAATGGTGGGGGTTAATTTCGGTAATGCGTTTCTACGTGCCGATGGTCAGCGTGACCCAGATACCCCGCTGGATCAGATCGTTGCCCATATCCTTTACCTACTTAATCAGGCGGGAGAAGACCATGTCGGTTTTGGTTCCGATTTCGACGGTACTGGTGTGCCAGATAGTTTAAAAGATGTGACCGGACTTGGCCTATTGGAGCAAAAACTGCGTGATACTGGCCTAAGTGAGAGGGTGATCACAAAAGTTTGTCGGGGTAACTGGGACAGGATTTTTGAACATTTTATGACAGGTTAAACGGAAATGTTCATCTTTTCATTGACCTCTGTTTGACAAAGGCGCAACATTTAGTGGTCTTTGACAGAAACATGCCACAGAGTTGCGCTGTGGTTTTTTTATAAAGACGTTTTTCGTCAACATCAGTATTAAGGTGATCTTATGTGGAAAAAACCTGAATTTGTGGATATGCGCCTAGGTATGGAAGTCACTCTGTACATCTCCAACCGTTAATTATCCCGGTCATACTAAGTGGCCGCTTGCGGGCGGCACTTACTTCTAAAGAGTTATTCTATGTTTATCAAAGTGCTGGGCTCTGCTGCCGGTGGCGGTTTCCCGCAGTGGAACTGCAACTGCAGTAACTGCAAAGGCCTGCGCGATGGCACCCTCCGTGCTCATGCCAGAACACAATCTTCTATTATTCTCAGTGACAACCGCGAAGACTGGGTGTTGTGTAACGCTTCCCCCGATATTTCACATCAGATTTTCCAAACCCCTGAACTGGTAAAAGCCGATGTACTGCGTGGCACTGCCATTGGCGATATTATTCTGACCGACAGTCAGATCGACCATACCACCGGTCTGCTAAGTCTACGTGAAGGTTGTCCGCACCATGTCTGGTGTACCGACGAAGTCCATAACGATCTCAGTACCGGCTTTCCGGTCTTTCCAATGCTGACCCATTGGAATGGCGGTTTACAGCACCAACCTATCCAGCCGCTGGAACCCTTTACTGTCACCGTCTGTCAGTCGTTGCGCTTTACTGCAGTCCCTATCCTCAGTAACGCACCACCTTATTCACCTTACCGTGACCGACCACTGCCGGGGCATAATGTAGCGCTATTTGTCGAGAATACCGCTAGCGGTAAGACCCTGTTCTACGCGCCAGGTTTGGGTGAGCCGGACGAGGTTATCCTCCCTTGGTTGCAAAAAGCGGATTGCCTGTTGATTGACGGTACCGTCTGGCAAGATGATGAACTGCTTAGTACCGGTGTTGGGGTAAATACTGGCCGAGCGATGGGGCATCTAGCACTGGCAGAAGATCAGGGGCTGATGAGTCTGCTGGCAAAACTACCGGCCAGCCGAAAAATTCTGATCCATATTAATAATACCAACCCGATCCTCGACGAGGACTCTCCCCAGCGCCGTTTCCTGGAAGAGCAGGGCATTGAAGTCAGCCATGACGGAATGGCAATACAGTTATAGGACTGAAGTTATGACTCTCACTTCCCCCCTGAGCCGCGAGGCATTTGAACAGGCCCTGCGTGATAAAGGGGCTTATTATCATATCTATCACCCTTACCATATTGCCATGCACAATGGTCAGGCGACCCGTGAGCAGATCCAGGGCTGGGTGGCGAACCGTTTTTACTATCAGACCAATATCCCGCTGAAAGATGCCGCCATTATGGCGAACTGTCCGGACCCGGCCACCCGTCGTAAGTGGGTCCAGCGTATCCTCGACCATGACGGTGCAGGCGAGTGTGAAGGCGGTATTGAAGCCTGGTTACAGCTCGGGGAAGCCGTAGGGCTGAATCGTGACGACCTGTTATCAGAAAAGTATGTGCTGCCTGGAGTGCGGTTTGCGGTGGATGCATACGTGAATTTCGCGCGCCGCGCCAGTTGGGAAGAAGCCGCCTGTAGCTCACTGACCGAGCTGTTTGCGCCACAAATTCATCAGTCGCGCCTCGACAGTTGGCCACAACATTACCCGTGGATCAAAGAAGAGGGCTATTTCTATTTTCGTAGCCGTTTGAGCCAAGCCCGCCGTGATGTTGAACATGGGCTGGAGTTGGCTCTCGACTATTTTGATACTGCCGCTATGCAGAACCGCATGTTGGAGATCCTGCAATTCAAGCTGGATATTTTGTGGACTATGCTGGATGCTATGACCATGGCCTACAGCCTTGAGCGTCCTCCTTATCATACAGTGACAGACCAGCCTGTCTGGCACACAACTCGGCTAGTGTAATATGAGTATTGAAAACACTGTGGTGGTTTTTCGTCGCGGCTACCGGCTGCAATGGGAAGTGGCCCAGGACTGCCATGTGATCCTCTACCCAGAAGGCATGGCCAAACTGAATGAAACCGCAGCGCTGATCCTTGAGCAGGTGGATGGCAAACGTAGCGTGTCACAGATTATCGACTTACTGAACCATCGCTTTCCTGACGCCGAGGGTGTCGACGCCGATGTCATCGATTTTCTACAGGCTGCGGTTAAACAAAAGTGGATAATGTTGCGTGATGCAAACTAAGCCTGATGTTAAAGCACCGCTGTGGCTATTAGCGGAACTCACTTATCGCTGCCCGTTACAGTGCCCGTACTGCTCTAATCCGCTGGATTTTGCCAGAGAGCAACAAGAGTTGACCACTGAACAGTGGTTGACCGTGTTCCGTCAGGCCCGCGAAATGGGCAGTGTCCAGTTGGGCTTTTCCGGCGGCGAACCGCTGGTACGTAAAGACCTACCGGAGCTGATCCGTGGCGCCAGAGAGCTCGGTTTCTACACCAACCTGATCACCTCAGGTATCGGCTTGACCCGTCAAAAACTGGATATCTTTGCCGATGCGGGCCTGGACCATATTCAGGTCAGTTTCCAAGCCAGCGACGAAACCCTCAATGCAGCGCTAGCGGGTTCAGAAAAAGCCTTTCACCAAAAACTGGAGATGGCGAAAGCCATTAAGGCCCACGGATATCCGATGGTGCTTAATTTTGTGCTACATCGGCACAATATCGACCAGATCGACCGCATCATCGAATTATGTCTGCAATTAGAGGCCGATGATGTGGAGTTGGCGACCTGCCAGTTTTATGGCTGGGCTCAGCTAAACCGAGAAGGGCTGCTGCCGACCCGTGAACAAATTGCCCGTGCCGAAGCCGTGGTGAGTGAGTATCGGCAGAAAATGGCGGAGGACGGTAACTTAACCAACCTGATCTTCGTCACGCCAGACTACTACGAAGAACGGCCAAAGGGCTGTATGGGCGGGTGGGGAGCCATTTTTATGAATGTGACCCCAGATGGTACTGCGTTACCCTGTCACAGCGCCCGCCAATTACCAGTGGAATTCCCCTCTGTGTTGGAGCACAGTCTCGATCATATCTGGTATGACTCTTTCGGCTTTAATCGTTACCGCGGTTATGACTGGATGCCAGAACCTTGCCGTTCCTGTGATGAAAAAGAGAAAGACTTCGGTGGTTGCCGTTGTCAGGCCTTTATGCTGACAGGGAATGCTGATAATGCCGACCCGGTGTGCAGTAAATCCCCGCATCACGATAAAATTTTGCAGGCTCGCCGCGAAGCGGATTGCAGTGATATCCGTATCGGTCAGTTACAGTTCCGAAATCAGCGTAACTCCAAGGTGATCTTCACCTCCCGCGGTTAATCGATGACAGAGCCACGGGTGAAAGAATATCGCTATCAAGGCATCAACATTCAGTTGATCTCAGCGCCGGGTCTCCAGCAGGCCTCTGCCTGTGTGCGGTCCGCCGTCGGTAGTCACCATGAACCGGCCGCTTGGCCGGGTCTGGCCCATCTGCTTGAGCATCTGCTGTTTCAGGGCGGTACCCGCTTTGGTGATGATCAACGGTTGATGCCGTGGGTCAGCCGCCATCATGGGCGAGTTAACGCCACTACCGAGGCCTGCCAAACCCTCTATTATTTCGAAGTGTCTCAGGCCTATCTCAGTGCCGGCATTGCCCGGTTGTTAGATATGGTCCTATCGCCTTGTCTAGAAACGGCGTCGATCTCCAGAGAAATTGCAGTGATCGATGCAGAATATGAGCTATTAACGGGGCATCTGCCAACCCTGTGCCAGGCATTTTTGGCAGATGGTTTTAGCGGTGCAGAGGAATATCGCCGCTTTGTGGTCGGTAACCGCCAGAGTCTCGGGGGAGACCCTCAGGCCGTGCGCCAAGCTTTATACACTTTTCATCAACGGGGGTATCAGCCTGAAAACCTCACGCTGACTGTCCGTGCTGATCTGCCGCTGGCGACCCTACAACAACAGGTCCGCCACGCTTTCGACCTCGGTGGCAATGGAGAGAAAACGCCCCAGCCCGTAACCCTTACTGATGCTGCACAACAAAACAACTCCCCCTTGGCGGGTAGAGATTTGTCGAAGCTGGCGTTACCAACGGTGAAGGAGCGTCGACCGGTGGTGCTGCATGCCACAGGAGAACGCCAACATCTGTTGAGCTACTTGATTGATGATCCCGAGGGTGATCTTGCAGACACTGTTCCACTATTGCAGGCACTTATCAGCGATGCCTCACCGGGAAGCTTACGCCATTACTGGACAACGGCAGGGCTGTGTCATGATTTACAGGTCGAACAGATTTCCGCACAACGTGGCAGAGTGTGGCTGTTGATCCGCCTTACGTCAGCGCCGGGAAAACCCCAACCGGCAGGGTTACTGCATGCCTCATGGCAGGCGTGGTTGCGGCAACTCATGCAGTTAACTGACTCGCAGCGGGTGCATTACCGTAAACTTGCCGACCGACACTTAGCATCAGTATCGCCAATGGAACAGTTACGCAAATTAGCGTCAGGTCAGGGGGGCCAAGCGGATAGCGTGGCATCCTTGGCAGCTTCCTTACTGACTACTCCATACCGTGAGTTACAGACGGGACTGTTTGATGGCGGTGAAATTGCTCATGTACGCGGATTTCCCTGCCGCTGGCAACCTGCTGAACCGGCAACACAGCCGCTGACTCCACCACCGCAGCCGTTTATCTTTTATCCTGCATTGGCGACTGTGGACGATATTGGTGGCCGATCATCGCTAAGACCTAACAGCTCGCCAGTGTGTTGGCGTGCCGATCACGGTGGGCAACAGGTGGCTCTGGTGATGCGTCCGCCCATCGGCACCACCCTCACCGTGGGGCAATATGGCGCGCTTCAGCGGTCGCTGGCACCGTTTTTTAGCCGAGTCCACCATGCTGGTGGCAGAGCTGCTCTCAGTCAATGGCAGGGGGTTCCTTGGTTGAATATGAACTTGCCGGACAGCGGGCAGGCCGAGGCGCTGCTGGCTCTGTTAATTCGCTGCTGGTCTGACTCTGATCACAGTTTGGCTGAGGATGGACAGGAAATCCTCATTCGCCGACTGTTGGCGCGTTTTCCGGCACTGCTCGCGGAAACGTTTAAACAGCCACGCTGGTGTGCGCTGTTGCAGTGTCAGGATGATTCACTGTTTCACCAACTGGACCAAAAGCTGCAACAAGGGATCCCGCAGCTTAGCCGTCATCAACCGCGACAGCAGCCTCTTCCTCCTGGTTTGGGTCAGCATCATCCTGCTAGAGAAGGAGACAGCGCGTTACTGTTTTTCCTACCTGTGGATCACCATAATGCTGAGCAGTTGGCTGCCGCACAGGTATTAGGCAGCCTTTATCAGCCAGCGTTTTACCAATGGTTGCGTGAGGAACGGTCGGTGGGATATGTGGTCTCTTGCCGCTTTGAAAGGCTGGCTGATCGCGCCGGTATCCTTTGTGCGCTACAGTCCCCCCACTGGGATCATCAGCAGTTGCGTACGGCCTGTGAAACCTTTTTCGACCGTATTACTGAGAAAGTGGTCAGCCTGACTGAAGTCCCTGAGCTACCGCAGCATTGCGATAGTGGGGCTGACGCACTATTGCGTCAGGCACTGTGGCAGAAGATCAGCGGTGAAGGTGCCTCACCGCAGGATGAGACAACCCTCAGCAGATTATCGTTAATCAAGTTACACCGTCACTTTTGTCAGCAGGCTAGATACGCGGTGCGCCTCAGTTACGGCCGCTGAACTCACCGGGCCACCAGGCCCGGTAGGCTAGCAGAGATCACTGCCAGAACTTTTTACGGCTGGTTTTACCAATCCCTGGATTACAGCTGTTGGTCGGGTCGAGGGCCTTCCAGTGTGCTTGGTGGTCGCAGGAGGCCGCATACAGATGTCCGACATTGTGTTCCGCGGGATAACGGGCACCGCGTTGTTCCAAATAAGCCATCACATCCTGCTTAAACTTCACCGCATCGGTCCCTTCCTTCAGTACGTAATCTTGGTGATTGACGAAGCAGAAGAAGTGGCCACAGCAAGAGTCAGCCTGTACCTGTGAGGCCAGATGCGGCGGCAGGTGAATGCGCCACTGGGTATCATTTCGCCGCAGTGCCACATCAAAAGCAATCAGTCGCTGATTAGGGTTATAACCGAGATAATCACAATAAGACACCGTGCAGCCCCCGACCGCAAAGCGGATCAAAAAGGCATCTGCGGCTTCTCTGTCGTCACACAGGAAATATTCCCCTGGCCGTTCAGCGAAGAAAGTGTCTAACAGATTGTTCAGTTGTTCTGCTTGTTTGGCTTCGACTTTAATCATCAGGTGATGCACAAAGTGGCGGCGATACTCCATGATCCGTGGGGCGATAAAAGACGGGGTAACCTGGTTAAAGCCCTGGATCAATTTATCCACCGTATTTTTGGGTAGGAAGCGCGCGTGTTTGACCCGCAGATCCCAGCGCGCTTTATTGGCCATCAGTCCTGGGATCGCTTGTGGGCCTAACTTACGGATCGCCAGCACCATATGTTTAGCGTAACGCAAAGTTAAGTCAAAGGCACCAGCATGGATATATTCTGCCTGTAACGGCAGTTCCTGCATGTTTTCCAGAAGGTAACGGCGCAGACTGACTAGTTCACTTTCATCGTTACTGCCGATATAGAAAGTTCGGGTCTCCTCACTGGCGGCGAAGGTCGGCAGTCGGGCGGCAAAAACGATCACTTTACCGGCACAGCCAGCACTGTCATGCAGGTAGCGCTGGTCACCGTTAAACCTCGCCGGAGAGGCGGCGGAGGTATCCCGAAGTTGGTCGGCATAATCATCTGCCCAGATCTTTCCCTGCCAGTCCGGAGCGTCACCGGTGGTGTATGCGCGGGTTTCCAAGGCATTAATCATTTTTTCGGGGCTATCACCGAGGTCAATGCCCAGATGATTGACCAGCTCCAAGTGGCCTTGTTCGGTAATACGGGCAAACAGAGACTTTTCAGTAAATGCTGGACCGCGGCGGATCAGCGACCCCCCGGAGTTATTACATAATCCGCCAATCACCGAGGCACCAATACAGGAAGAACCGATCACTGAATGCGGCTCACGGTGTAGAGGCTTCAGGGTCTCTTCAAGTTCGGTGAGGGTAGTACCGGGAAAAGCGATGACTTGCTGATGATTATCGATCACCTGAACCCCGGTGAGTAGGCGTGTGCTGACAATTACCAAGTCACGATCATAATCCTTACCGTCAGGTGTCGAGCCACCGGTGACGCCAGTATTTGAGGCCTGCATCAGGATAATCACATCCTCGGCGACGCACACTTGCAGTACTTGCCACAATTGCAACAGGGTTTGGGGTAATACCACTGCTAAGGCTTCCCCCTGACCGACACGGAACCCTTTGGTATAAAAGGCTTTGTCGTCCTCGCTCAACAGCACCTGCTTTTCTCCCGCAATTTCATGCAGCCTGCGGGTCAGCTCCTGACGGTTATTCATTAGTCCTGTCTGCCTTTGATGTTCATGTATATCTGCTTGTCCCTGGCCGCACGCAACCTCTATTGTCTGAGCAGCAACGGGTTTGCCAGCCTATCAGTATATAAAAGCGCGTTTCAGCCGCTGTGGAAAGGGTCTGGATAAAAAAAACTTAATATGCAGGGTGCAGAAAGGACCGGCGGTGAAGTGATGATCAGAACAGCGGTTAGCGGCAGGGAATAAAGCCCCCCAGGTTGGGGGGCCTGTGGGGATCACAGACGGGTGATCACTAACTCTTCTGCCAGCCGGGATTTAGGCAGTGAAGCATTAAAGTCTTTTTCGCTGTTATAGCCGATGGCGACCACTGACAGACTGTGCAGACCCTGTTGTTTCAGTGACAGTACCTCGTCCAGTTTTTCAGGGTCAATGCCTTCAATAGGGGTGGCATTCAAGCCCATTTCTGCGGCACCTAGTAGCAGGAAGCCAAGAGAGATATAGGTCTGACGTTCCATCCAAGTACGCAAATCTTGCTCGGTTCCGCCGTAGGCAGCGATATAACCACGACGACCATTATCATTAGCAGTAGCGCTGGCCTCATCTTTAAAACGGCCATCCTGCAGCTCTTGCTGCTGCACACGGTTAAACTGGGCGTCATCTAGGGTGTCTTTGCTGGCAAAGACCACAACCATTGCAGCATCACGGACTTTTGCCGCATTGAAATCACGGATTGCCGGTAAGATTTTTTCTTTACCTTCCTCGCTGGTCACGGCAACAAAGTGCCATGGCTGCAGATTCAGGGAAGAAGGACTATAACGCAGAATATCCAAGATTTGCTGTTGTTGCTCATCACTCAGTTTACGGCTGGCATCATAAGCCTTAGATGTGAAACGTTGTTTTACTACATCGACAATAGACATTCGGATCGCCTCAAATAACCCAAGAAAATAAAAAAGAGAACGGTTACTACAGTTACAGTAACAGTCCGTAGCAGTCACAGCCAGCCCCGAAATGCCAAGGCGCATTCAGAGTTAAAAAATTCAGCGCAGCCGCTTAGAAATACTTATTTGTGATGGTTTTCAGGGTGATATTGTATTTGAGTGACACCATGCGGATCAGGGTACAAACAATAATCGACAGTAAAATACTGTCATGTTCAGGGATCATGCCGGAAGAACCCAGTAACTCAATGGCGGCGCCGATTAACGCGGCGCTGGCATAGATTTCTTTCGTGAAGATCACCGGGGTACGGCCGACCAGCAAGTCACGCAGACAGCCGCCGCCGACGGCGCTGACGCAGCCCATCAAGATCGATAACTGCACACTGCTGGTATGCTGCCAAGTTTTGTTGGCACCAAAGGCAGCGAAAAAACCCAACCCCAAGGCATCAAAAAACAGTGCCGGTTTCTCGAAGGAGAACACCAGCTTTTGAAAAAAGGAGAGGGAGGCAATTGCCAGTAGGATACAGATAAAGTAGTCAATATTAACCAGTCCCGGCGGCGGAGTTGCCCCCAGACAGACATCACGGATACATCCACCACCGATAGCGGTGACACTGGACAGCGCAAACACGCCAAACAAGTCGAAGCGATGTTTCACGCCGACGATAGCCCCGCTGAGCGCGAACACATAGGTGCCGAACAGATCAACAAATTGCAAAAACAGGTTCATAAACGCTCAACAATAGTCCGCTAATTAAAAAATGCTCAAATGGCAATTGCCGCAGGCGCAGGCACAATAAATGTTTCAGCCTGACAGTGCAATCCCTCCGGGCCGTGCTTTATCGCCACTTGCCGAGTTCTGCTGAACATTTAACTGGCACACCCGCAACTTGCTTCGCACTCCCTTCGCGGTAGCGAGTAGGTAAGGGCAGTTATTAGTCATTAAGCGTCGGTACTCAACGAGGGTAAAACGAGATATGCTCGGCGCTGAACCGTTATTGCGGTTATTCACTTAAGTCTGTAGTAAACCGCTATTTGCAGTGTCAAAATAAGCAATTCTCATCTATTCTTGCCGCAGATACCCTGTAAATACATGGAAGAACAGATGCAGCCCGATAACCTTGCCTTCGATGACTTGATCCTAACCCTCCACACGGACAGTTGGAACGGGGCTGCTGCGGAATCAACGCCGGCGGTCTCGGCTCTTGAACAGGGTCGCCTTCTCAGTTTGCCAGCGCTGGGCTTCCCGCTCAGTGACCCCGAATATTGCTGTCTGCGAGAAGAAAGTGTGGCGCCAGGACGGAAAAATATCAGTTACCGGGCCGACAGTGGTCAGCTGTTTAGTGTTGCCCCTGGCGCTGATGAGGTGGTGATCCGCCAGTTACTGCAACGCCATCATCACGCCTGTCAGCAGTTAATTACACGCTTACTCCCGGAATATAAGTCAGCGCTGCATACGCCAATCAATACCCTGAGAGTACATCCGGTGACCAGGTGGAAGCAGGGTAATTCCTGGCGTAAGGATGATACTCGCTTGCATGTCGATGCCTTTCCTTCGAGACCGATACAAGGGCAACGTATTCTGCGGGTCTTCACTAATATCCATCCTGGCAATGAATGCCGGGAATGGCGGTTGGGAGAGCCATTCAGCGCAGTCGCGCAGCGTTTTTTGCCGCAAGTCAGCGCCTATTCGCCACTTAATGCCTGGCTACAGCATACCCTGAAGATCACCAAAAGCCGCCGTAGTCGCTATGATCACCTAATGCTCGGTATACATGATGCCATGAAAGCCGACCTCGACTATCAGACCAATGGCCCACAACGCACTGTTCAGTTCCCCCCTGGCAGTAGCTGGATCTGTTTTTCCGACCAAACTCCCCATGCTGCCATGTCCGGCCAGTTTTTGCTGGAGCAGACGTGGTTGTTACCGGCAGCAAAAATGGTCAACCCACAGCTATCACCGCTAAAAATCCTTGAAGGGCTGACCGGCCGTGGGTTGTTGTAGAAACAGAGTGTGAGGAATGACACACAAATAGTCTGCAACGGGCCAGTGAAGCGTGAATAAATCCGTCTATACTAAGCAGTATCCCGTGACGGAGGCCTCCTGATGAATCGTGCAATCACAACAACTACCTGTGAACTCAGCGTCTTTCTATTCAGTCTTAGCGTGGTGGCTATTTTTCTGTATGTCTGGTTTTCGGCCAGTTAGTCTCGGTGGCAGCATTAAAGAAGACCGAGGCTCGGCAACCTGATCGATCGAGACGGTTACTCAGGGAAAAACGGGCATTGTGCATCTGACAGATGCGATTGACGATACTCAGTCCGAGCCCGCTGCCGCCATAACCACTGTCCAATCTAACAAACGGTCGGCTCAACTCCCAAGCACGGGTTTCATCAATCCCTGGCCCCTCGTCCTCGATGCGTAATTCAATCTGTGGCTGTCCTTGTTCATCCATACTGCGGTGCAGACTAATAGTAATACTGCTATATTCCGGGCTATAACGGTGGGCATTTTCGGTCAGGTTTCTGACCACCAGTTGCAATAACGTGTGGTCGCCTTTCACCACCATTTGTGGGTCAGATGTAGGCAGGAATAGTTGTTGGTGGCGCAACTTAATAAGCGTCAGCAGGCTGTCACGCATTGGTGCGGTGACATGACTGGTCAGTTGCACCTCTTGATAATGCCCTGCGGAGAAGGATTGCCCGATACGGGCCAACTGCAGTAGCTGCGAGACACTGTTAGTCATTTGGTCGAGTCGCTGGATCAGCGGCTGCATATCCAGGGAGTACTGGCGGGCGATCAGTTCTAGGTGTAGACGTAGCCCTGCCAGCGGGGTACGTAACTCATGCGCCACATCAGCAGTAAACAGTCGCTCTCTGTCGAGGGTTTCTGTCAGCCGCGCGACCATATCATTGATCGAGTGGATCACCGCATCGACCTCGGTCACCGTACTCTGATAACGGATAGGCTGGGCGTTAAAGGCAGAGTGTCGTTCTAGTTGATAACGCAATTCACTTAAGGGACGTGTCACCCGACGTATCGCCTGCCAGCAGAGTAACAACGCCAAGCTAATCATAATCAGACTGGGGATCGCTAAGCTGGCTACCGCTTCATGGATCTCCTCTCGAACATGCCAGCGCTCATTTTGGTGTGCAACAATGCTTTCTACCAGCAAACTGATCTGTTCTTTACTCTCATGCCATAACCAAATCACACTGATCACCTGACAGGAAAGTAATATCGTACCGAGGGTGATCAGTAATTGGCTACGTAAGGTAACAGTGCGCGCTAACGGTTTCAGAATAAGAGGTCTCCTCAATTAATCGGATCGGTACTCAGGGTATAACCAAACCCCCGCAGGGTACGGATCCGAGATTTACCTACTTTATCGCGCAAGTTATGAATATGCACCTCCAGACTATTTGTCGAGGGCTCATTGTCCCAGTTGTAGAGATCGCTAAACAGTAATTCTCTGTGCACCGGTGAGCCAGCTTTCATCATTAATCGCGCCAGTAGCGCATACTCCTTGGGTGTCAGCTCCAAGGCTACGCCCTCTCTGAACACCTGACGATGAGTGGTATCCAGCTGTAGATCAGCTACTGTCAGCAGATTGAGGCTATGGTTATGATGACGGCGGATCAGCGCACGGATCCGTGCGGTCAACTCTTCAAGGGCGAAAGGTTTAACCAGATAATCATCCGCACCGCTATCCAGCCCGGAAATCCGATCATTTAAGGTATCGCGGGCGGTCAAAATTAACACCGGCAAGTCGAATTTCTCGCGACGCAGGCGGCTGAGGAACACTAAACCGTCTTCATCCGGTAACCCGAGGTCGAGGATCATCAAACTGTACTGTGAAGATTTCAGGCTGCTGTCTGCAGCCCGAGCACTATTGACGCCATCGCAGGTATAACCTTCCTGCTGAATTGCCAGTACCAGGCCCTGCAACAGCAGGGCATCATCTTCAACAATCAGTATTTTCATCCAGTACTCCGGCAACCAGTCAGTAAGTCATCTGCGGGATGATACTCTCGGGTTTGCACGCCGAACAGCCCCAGTAAGGTTGAGAATACATTATCCTGCGAATACGGATTATGGTCAGCGTTATTTTGTAGGCATCGTTGACTGACATGGAAACGTTGCTGATAGTCCGGTGACAGCCACAGTAACATTGGGATATGGGTCTGTTGTGATGGGGCTATGGCATAAGGCATACCGTGCAGCCATGCGCCGTCTTCGCCAAGTGATTCACCGTGATCAGAGAGATAGACCAAGCTGGTGGTAAATTTATTTTGATGTTCTTTAAGAATATCGATGGATTTATTCACGATATAATCCACATACAAAATGGTGTTGTCGTAAGTATTCACCAATTGCTCTCGGCTACAGCTTTGAATTTCATTGGTATCACAGGTTGGCGTAAATTTACGGAACGCTGGAGGATAACGATGATAATAAGTGGGGCCATGGCTACCGATGGTATGAAGGATAATAATGCCGTTACCCTTCAGGTGATTGATCGCGTCTTCAATCTGATGGAATAACACCTCATCATAGCATTCGCCATCGATACATTGTCCTGGCAGATCCAAAGCCGTCATATCTTGGTGAGGGAGGCGATCACAGGCTCCTTTACAGCCACCGTCGTTATCATTCCATAGCACACTCACTCCTGCATGATGCAGAACATCCAGTGCGCCTTCCTGATGCGCCGCCAGCACATCGTTATAGTCTTTACGTGGCATATTGGAGAACATGCACGGCACCGAGACGGCGGTCGAGGTTCCACAGGAAGAGGTATGTGGATAATAGATCACATTATCTTTGCTCAGCAGTGGGTTGGTATCACGGGCGTAGCCGGATAACGAAAAGTCCTGGGCACGGGAGGTTTCACCCAACACCATAATGGTCAGTTCCGGTTTACCGTGGGTCATTGCCGGTTCCTGGTGAGCATCTTCACCAATCCGAATTAAGGGCATTTCCGCCAGTCGATGATGCTTATACCAGGAGAGGCTCGCCATAATACTGTTTGAGGGATTCACCGACTTTATCAGTTCATGGTGATTGCGAAACAGCGAGGCATAGTCCTTATAAAAAACCAGTGCAACCAGCAGAATACAGAGCACATTGGTCAATAGCGTCAGAAGGCGTTTACCAAGGCTGCGAAACAGGCTAGTTTCAGGCTTAATTTTCAACCACCAGGCCAAAAACACTGCCGGTACAATAGTCAGTAACAAGGTTACCACCATTGGCGGATCCAGTAATGCCAGACTTTCCGCCGGGGTGGTGTCAAGCATATTCACCATCATCGAGCGATCCAACACAATATTATAATTCATAATAAAGTATTGCGCGGTGGCACTGAGGATCACAAATAGCGTGATCACAACACGGCTCAGTTTGACCAATGAGGCTAGGGTGAGCACCAGACAAATAACACTAAAGGCCAGCAGTGGCATTGACAGGAAAAACAGGCAATGGGCAATACTATCAGGGCCGATTAATTTCCAAGCACGTTGATAATACGCGAAGTTTAGGCAGACACTGATGTAAGCCGCGAACAGCACCAGGTAAAGTGTTCGGCCAAGTGTCGGCCGCCGCAAAGGGAAAAATGTCATCGGGCATTCCGTCATAGAGAAAAATGTTCAGGCTATTGTCTCCATTAATTCTTAGGAAAACCTTAAGTAAGGTTTTTTTGAGTAACAAATGCTTAGGCTACTTAGGGCGAGAACCAACCGAGAAATCCGACGTAACAAGGAGAAGGGCAATAGAGGTCAGTTGAGTCTAAGTGTCGCGGGGGGAGAGAGAACCGTAACGCTGGGGCGGGTGATACACAAACCCGGTACCGCAGTACCGGGAGCAGATATTATGACTCTTTTTTGGCCGCGGCTACGGCATCGGCAATACGTTTACTGGTGGTCGGGTCAATGTTGTGCCAGTATTGGTACACCCGCGACAGTACCGGCTCTTTAACGCCGTTTAACAAATGTCCCGCCACGTTATTGACCAGACGATCACGAGCAGCATCATCCATCACCTGAGTCACCAATGTCCGAGCCTGACCCCAGTCATCATCTTCAGCATGCAGGGTATAAGGCTGGCGCACCAAGTCACCGGCCGTCTGCCAGGTGGAATCGGTAGGATATTTTTCTGCGTCCGGCACCGGTCCCCCTTTGGAGTTTGGTGCATAGACCGGATCGCTAACCGGATTGATGCGCATCGCACCGTCTTTGCTGTAGCTGTTTACTGGTGAGCGCGGGGCATTGACCGGGATCTGCTTATAGTTAACCCCCAAACGATGACGGTGTGCATCCGCGTAAGCAAACACACGCCCCAGCAGCATTTTATCTGGGCTTAGGCCAATACCAGGCACCAAGTTATTAGGCTCAAATGCGGCCTGTTCGATCTGTGCATGGTTATCGGTTGGGTTCTTATCCAAGGTCAGTTTACCCACTTTGATTAACGGATAATCCTTGTGAGGCCAAACCTTGGTCAGGTCGAACGGATTGAAACGGTAGTTTTCCGCGTCAGCGAACGGCATGATCTGCATATACAGCGTCCAAGACGGGAAGTTACCGTCATCTATGGCGTTATACAGATCGCGGACATGGAAATCACCGTCGGCACCGGCCTGTTTGTCAGCTTCTTCCTGAGTCAGATGCTCAACACCTTGATCGGTTTTGAAATGGTATTTCACCCAGAATTTCTCACCCTGGGCGTTGACCCACATATAGGTATGGCTGGAATAGCCATTCATATGCCGCCAGCTGCGTGGAATACCACGGTCCCCCATCAGCCAAGCGACCTGATGGGCGGATTCTGGAGACAATGTCCAGAAATCCCACTGCATATCGTTGTCACGTAGGTTGTTGTCGGCACGGCGTTTCTGTGAACGGATAAAGTGTTGGAACTTAATAGGGTCGCGGACGAAGAACACCGGAGTATTGTTACCGACTAGGTCGTAGTTGCCTTCGGTGGTGTAAAACTTAATGGAAAATCCACGTGGGTCACGCCAGGTATCCGGGCTGCCGCGCTCACCAGCGACGGTCGAGAAGCGCATCAACACATCGGTTTTGACACCAGGTTGAAACAGGGCGGCACGGGTATACTGACTGACATCTTCCGTTACCTCAAAATGACCGAACGCACCACTGCCTTTGGCGTGAGGCTGACGCTCTGGGATGCGCTCGCGGTTAAAGTTTGCCATTTGCTCGATCAGATAATGATCGTGTAACACCAGCGGGCCATCCGGGCCAACAGAGAGGGAATGTTCCTGACTTTCTACGGGGATACCTGCATCAGTGGTCAGTGTTTTTGGGTGCTGCTCATTGCTCATGCCTTGCTCCTTGGTAAACAGGGTTAACTATGCATCCACTAAGCATAGCTGATATTTGTTATTGCGCAGTAACCGTCGGAAATTTCAGAAAATACCTCGATAAACCAATAGCATGAATTGTTACCTCACGGCTATTCAGTGGCGGAATTGCCGTTGGCTTGCTGATCGACAATCAGGTAAAATGGCCTGCTAATAATAACGTTATTCATTTATTCCGGAGTTCTGCTATGGCCTCTTCTTATGGGGAGCCTTCATCACGTATTTTTCACCACCGTGGCTTTCGTGCCTATGTCACCGCCCAAACCTGCTCGTCGTTAAGTTTCCAGATTGTCTCGCTAGCGGTGAGTTGGCAATTATATGCCATGACCCACAGTGCCTTTATGCTGGGGATGATCGGGCTGATGCAGTTTGTGCCCTCAGTGCTGCTGGCGCTCCCCGCCGGTCATCTGGCGGATCAGTATAACCGTAAAACCCTGATCATTGGCGGTCAGTCAGTGGAGTTCCTCGCCAGTATCGGACTGATATTATTGTCATTCTTTGCAGCTGGTAGCGCAGGGCTATTACTGGCGCTAGTTTTTTTGTTTTCCCTGGCGCGCGCCTTTGAAGGGCCTTCCATGACTTCGCTACTGCCAGCATTACTGCCCGCGGGGTTGCTGTCTAAGGGGATGGCTACCAATCAGGTGTTTCGTGAGGCCATGGTAATTGCTGGGCCGATGGCCGGTGGGGTGCTGTATGTGGTTTCTCCTGCCTTAGCCTATGGCACCGCGGCGGTCGCCTATTTGGTGTCGCTAGTGATTATGATCGGCCTTAACTATCAGCATGAACCGGTTAAAGCCTTGCCGATGACCTTTAAAAATCTGTTTGCTGGCCTCGACTTTATCCTTAAGCGTAAAGATGTGCTGGGAGTGATCTCACTGGATCTGTTTGCGGTATTACTCGGTGGTGTCACTGCACTGCTGCCGATTTTTGCTCATGATGTGCTGCATACCGGCGCCTGGGGGTTAGGCGCCTTGCGGGCCGCTCCGTCGGTTGGCGCGTTAATCACGGGCATTTGGGTCAGCCGGAACAGTTTCCACCGCCATACCGGACTGATCATGTTCGGTTCGGTGGCCGGTTTTGGCCTTGCCACACTCGTGTTTGCCTTGTCACACAATGTGGTGATCTCATTGCTGGCGTTGGCGGCGCTCGGCGGCTTTGATATGGTCAGTATGGTGATCCGTGGGGCGATGGTGCAGTTAGATACCCCAGACGCCATGCGTGGCCGAGTCAATGCGGTCAACTCTATCTTTATCAATACCTCTAATCAGCTTGGGGAATTTGAAACCGGATTGATGGCCAGTGCCATCGGGGCGGTGCCTGCCTCGGTGGTTGGCGGCGTTGGCACCCTAGTGGTGGTCGGCCTGTGGATGTTGATGTTCCCACAGTTGCGCAAACGTCAGCAGTTATCTCAGGGCGAACAGCACCCGTAAAGCGAAAGCGGTCTTTGTCAACTAAGACCGCTCTACTGATGTTGAAGGAGACAATAATGAGCGAGCGATACAGCTACACCCCCGCAGAAGGGCATGGCCTGCCGCATGATCCCTTGAACGCCATTATTGGCCCGAGACCGATTGGCTGGATCAGCTCTCACAACGGTGCAGGGCAGCATAACTTAGCGCCTTACAGCTTTTTTAACTGCTTTAACTACCGTCCGCCGATTATCGGTTTTGCCAGTTCAGGCTGGAAGGACAGTGTACGCAATATCAGCCAGACCAAAGAATTTGTCTGGAATCTGGTAACCCGGCCACTGGCGGAGGCGATGAACGCCAGTTCTGCGCCGTTGCCAGAGGATGGTGATGAGTTTCATTTTGCGGGGTTACAGACTCTCGCGGCGAGCGAAGTGGGGGCCCTACGGGTGGCCGCCAGTCCCGTGCATTTCGAGTGTCGCTTAACCCAGTGTATTCAGTTACAGGATACCTCAGCAACGCTGCTGCCAAGTTGGCTCGTCCTAGGTGAAGTTGTGCGGGTGCACATCGATCGTACTTTGCTGGTGGAAGGGGTCTATCAGACCAGCCTTGCGCAGCCGGTACTACGCGCCGGTGGCCCGTCAGCGTACTATGGCATCAGTGAACAACAGCGTTTCGACCTGACCCGTCCGACCTTTCCCTAAAGGCAACTTCCGGGGGATCCCCCCGGACCCGCTGGAAATTCCGTCAGTTAGCAGCTATACCTTTACAGACAGGCGCTCATTAAGTCGTGGAGAATGCCTTCTGCATGGCCGGGTATGTCTTCACTGTTCACGGGAGAATACATGCAGAAACCACCTTCATCATCATCATCATCATCATCGTCAGCAGTCAGTCCGACACTTATTGGTAAAATCACTGGTATTGCCGGCGTTCGCCCAGAAGAAGTGTCATTATTGCTGTGGAGCATGCTGTATATCTTCTGCGTTCTTTCTTCTTATTATGTGATCCGACCGGTACGCGATACCCTAGGCATTGATGGTGGGGTTGATAACCTGCAGTGGCTATTTGCCGCCACCCTAGTCGTGATGCTGCTGCTGACATTACCGTTCTCTGCACTCTCTGCCCGATTACCTCGGCGTCGCTTTATTCCTTGGGTATACCGATTTTTTATCAGCCACCTGATTATTTTTGCTGTCCTAATGGCTTTCTTACCCCAAGGTAACGATCACCGCTGGTTAGGCCGAGTCTTTTTTGTTTGGGTATCGGTGTTCAACCTCTATGTCGTGTCGGTGTTTTGGTCGATGGTGGCAGACATTTTTGATCGTGAGCGTGCCAGTAGACTGTTCTCGTTAATGGCGGCAGGGGCGACCTTAGGGGCGGTCATTGGCTCTCTGCTGACCACGGCACTGGTGCGCTGGCTAAATATGAGCGGTTTATTTGTGCTGGCGGCGGTCTTGCTGGAAGTGGCGGTATTTTGCGTGCACCGCCTTAATTCCTTGGTTCGTCAGCGTCCATTAACCACGCCCTCGCACAGCGAAAAGCAGTCAGGCGACAGTGCTGACGGTGCCGTCGGTGGGGGAATTTTCGCGGGGATGGCAGCCATTGCCCGTTCTGGCTATCTGTTAAATATTTGCCTCTATATGCTGCTGTTCTCGGTCACCTCGACCTTCGTTTATTTCCGACAAGCTACGTTGGTGGATCAACTGTTTACCAGTAACGACAGCCGTACCACCTTTTTTGCGGCCAGTGATTTAGCGGTCAATATATTGACCCTGATCAGCCAATTATTGATCACCGGCCGACTGCTCAGCCGTTACGGCACCCGGCGGGTGTTGGGGATTTTACCGCTGATCACCTTGGCGGGTTTCGCTTTGCTCAGTGTCTGGCCGACCTTGGCCGGGCTGTTTATTTTTGCAGTACTGCGCCGCGCCGGCAACTTTGCTTTTGCCCGTCCGGCGCGGGAAGTGCTGTTTACCGTGTTATCGCGAGAGCAGAAGTACAAAGCCAAGAATGTCACCGATACGGTGGTCTATCGGGCCGGCGATCAAGCCGGTGCCTGGAGTTGGACGGCGATGAATGCATTGGGGCTGAGCGGTAGTCTTATCGCTTGGTTGGCCATCCCTTTGTCTCTGGTCTGGTTTCTTAACAGCCTGTGGCTGGGTAAGAAACAGAAATGGCTTGAGCAACATCAATCACGGGCCGATACACCGGCTCAAGGAGAGTAACAATGAAAACCGTAACCCTTCACGGACAAACACTGCCAGCAGTAGGCATGGGAAGTTGGCGGCTCGGGCAGGGACGTCATCCCGCACTACAGGAGCAGAAAGCGTTACAGTTTGGCTTATCGCAAGGCCTGAAGGTCATTGATACTGCCGAAATGTACGGTGACGGTGCCTCTGAACAACTGATTGGTGAGGCCCTGAAAGGGCATCGCGATGACTGTTATCTGGTGTCGAAAGTTTACCCGTGGAATGCCGCGCCGAAGAAAATGATAGCCGCCTGTGAGCAGAGCCTGAAACGGTTGCAGACTGACTGCCTCGACCTCTATCTACTGCACTGGCAGTCTGAGCATCCCTTGGAAGAGATTATTGCCGGTTTCGACATGCTGAAACAGCAGGGTAAAATTAAAGAGTGGGGCGTTTCGAACTTTGATACGGCTGCTATGGACGAATTGTGGAATACGCCAGGAGGCGACCAGTGCCGAGCCAACCAAGTGTTTTATAACCCGCAATACCGTGGCATTGAGTATTCCCTGCTACCCTGGTGTCGCGATCATGGTGTGACGGCGATGGGATATTCCCCTCTCGGCGGTCATGGCAGTGATTTATTGCATGATCCGCTGATCACTGAGTTGGCGGATAAAAACCAGATTAGCGCGGCGGCAGTCCTGCTGCGTTGGGCCATCCGTGACGGTAATATGTTGGTGATCCCGGAGTCAGGTTCTGCTGATCATATTCGCGGTAATATTGAGGCCTTGGAAAACTCCCTCAGCAAGGAAGATTTGGCAGCCATCGATCAACGCTTCCCAGCACCGCGCCGTGAAGTCCCGCTGGAAATTCGCTAGTGGATTGCCTCCTTCCTGCGCGGGGGGAGGCAGATTAATCTTAACCATTCCTGTATCATTCAAACAAATTTCTCAATTCCGACATTCCATGATTATTCGTCAACCTCAACACTGGTTTATCCGTCTTTTCGATTGGCATGGCTCAGTGCTGTCGAAAATTGCTTTTCGTCTTAGCCTCAATGTGGTCATGTCAGTGATTGCAGTATTGGTACTGCCTTGGTACCAGACACTCAATATTAAACTGACTACTGCCCCCTTTAGTTTGCTGGGTGTGGCGATTGCCATCTTCCTCGGCTTTCGTAATAACGCCAGCTACGCACGCTTTCTTGAGGCGAGACTGTTGTGGGGGACATTGCTGATCAACAGCCGTATTCTACTGCGTCAGTTGCGGTCGGTACTCACCGCTGAGGATCCCGCGCTGATAAGGATAGCAGGACTCTTGTCTGCGTATGCGTATGCCTTGAAACACCAGTTGCGAAATACCGATGCCAGTGCTGATCTGCAGCGGCTGTTGCCGGTCGATGCGCGGGATGCGGTGTTAGCCAGCCCATTTCGTGCCAACCGTATTCTGCTGCTGATCGGTGAGGAGATAGGGGCGTTACGCCGTCGCGGTCAGATTTCCGATATGCTGTTTGAGACCCTGGATGCGCCACTGCGGAAGCTCGAAACGGTGCTTGGGGGCTGTGAACGCATCGATAATACCCCTATCCCATTTGCCTATACCCTGATTTTGCATCGCACCGTCTACCTGTTCTGTACCTTGCTGCCGTTCTCGCTGGTCACTGAACTGCATCTCATGACGATACTGGTTTCGGTGTTTATCTCCTATACCTTTCTGTCGCTAGAATCTCTGGCAGAGGAACTGGAAACCCCATTCGGCACCGCCTCTAACCATCTGCCATTGGATGCTATCAGTCGCACCATCGAACGGCATATGCTGGAGATGACCGATCAGTCACCGTTACCTGCGGCGCTGACCCCGGATGCACAGTTTCGTCTGACCTAAAACAGTGAGGCCCGGCAAGTGCCGGGCCTCTGCTAGGCGTCGCTTTCTATCAGTGTCCCAGCGTTACGGGCTTTGACAAAGGTTAAGCGCAGATAAATCAAATTTATCAGGATGACGATGGCTGAGGCGAAAAATACCCAGCGCATCCCCAGAGCCGCCGACGTCGCTGCCCCCAGCAACGGTCCCGCCACATTACCAAGGTTCATAAACGACTGATTATAGCCAAACACCCGCCCAGAGACTGCGGGCGAGGAGTGACGCAACAGCAGTGACTGGATTGCCGGGAACATCGCGCCATCGGCAAATCCCAACAGAAAACGGAGTAGCGAAAACTGGGTAACGCTGCTGACCAGAGACATCAGGGTTAACAGCAGGATAAACATCACAAACGCCACACTGATAATCCGCTGCGGGCCGATACGGTCACCTAGGCGTCCCCAGATTGGGGCAGAGATCAACGCCGACATTCCCGGTAACGCGGCAATAAAGCCACTGATAAAGGCGATATTTTGGCTATCCGGCGACAAATGTTGCACATAGAGAAATAAGATTGGGTTAACCGAGCCGTTACACAGTTGTACGGCCAGGGTACAGAACAGTAGGCTGAGGATCACCGAGGCAGAAGGCACGCTTTTCCATACCGACAGGGATTTACGCTCGGCTTTTTTCTCTCGAGGCTGGTGGGGCTCTTCTTTGATGAGGAATATGGTCAACAGGGTAGTGATCACCAGCAGCACAGTGGTGACGTGAAACACTGGACGCATACCGACATGGTCCGCTAGATATCCCCCTAGTAGTGGCCCACCTAACAGGCAGCTGATTTGCGCAGTAGACAGAATGCTCAATGCCCAGCCACTTTTCCCTTTCGGAGCCTGTGCGGCGACCAGTGCCATCGCATTAGGAATATAACCGGAAGCTAACCCCATCACTCCCCTCAGCAGAAACAACTGCCAGACATTGGTCACCAGCCCTTGGCAGAAAATCGCAATTGCCATGCCCACTGCGGCACGGATCAACATCAACTTACGGCCACGGGTATCGGCCATCCGGCCCCACAATGGTGAAACAATCGCAGACACCAGGAAAGTGATACTGAAGGTCAGGCCTGACCAAAGGGTGAGATCAGAAGTAGAGTAATGGCCAAGCTGTGAAATATAGAGGGGCAGAAAAGGTAAAATCTGGCTGGTGCCGAGTCCGGTGATAAAACAGCCGAGCCACAGGGAAAACAGATTTTTTTTCCAGGAAATCATAAGGTCGGGTTCAGTTGAACAGATGGAAAAAAAAGTATACGTCAGCTTATCGGTGAATGGCAGAGTTTCTCGTCCACTCCTCGAAAAAGACACACGTCACTCTACGAATCTAGGTGACGTTGTCACTTATATAAGGGGGAGAGTCGCATCTTCAGCGGCGGCAGAGTAGATAAATAAATACTGGCGTGCCGAGTAACACGGCAATGACGCCAGCGGGTATCTCAAACGGCCATATGACAAGCCGTCCAAGGGTATCTGCTGCCAACATTAATAAAGCGCCAGCCACCACGGTGAGCGGCAGTGCAGTTTGTGGATGACGGACACCGACACCACGGATCAGTTGTGGTGCCAGCAAACCGATAAAACTCATCGGCCCCATCAATAGTGTGGCGCAGGCGCTGAGCATCGCGCAGAATAGTAGCAACAGCGCGGTTACCCTAGGTAGTGAAATGCCAAGTGAGGCGGCCACCTGTCGACCCAGCGGTAGAATGGTCAGCCAGCGGCTGAAGAACAGGGATAGCGGTAAGGCTATCACCAGCGCGACACAGCCACTGATCCCTTGCAGTGGGCGCGTTCCCCAGGCGGAACCAGATAACCAACTGATGATCCGACTGGCGTTCGGGGCACCACTCGCCAGTAATAGACTGATAATCGCCGCTGAAAGGGCGCTCAGGGCGGTGCCTGCCAATAATATCCGGGAGCTAGCCGCTCCGCGACTGAGGGAAAACAGCAGGATCACGATTAGGCTAACCATTGCCCCTGCCAGTGCGGCAGGAAACAACAGCGCAGGGCCGCTGAAGGGCAGAAACAGGAGTACCAGCACCACACCACAGGCGGCACCGCTATTGACTCCCAACACCTCCGGACTGGCCAATGGATTGCCGGTCAGGCGTTGCAGAATCGCTCCCCCGAGCGCCAATAAGCCGCCACAGGAAGCACTCAGTAAGGCACGAGGCCAGCGATAACCTTCACTGTCTGGCCAGCAAAATAGCCACCCCTGTGGCGTGCGTAATAAGCCGGGACTGAGCAAGGCCGCCAGCAGAAGCAGCAGTACCCACCACTGCCAGCCTGGCACTGCCCGTAAGCGTTGTCGGGACGACGCCAGCGGCGGAAGGTTGATAAAACGGGCGCGGGCAATAATTATCAGCATCAGTGGAATACCGAGGATAGCACTGATATTCCCGGCTGTAAGGAGCATACCCGCCCGTTCCGCTAACAGTGATAACTGATCGCAACACAACAGGATCAGCGCACCAAAGGCTGCCACCCGTAGTAGATCGACCACAAAACGTTGCCGAGGAAATAATCGGCAAATTTGCGGGGCAAATAAGCCGATAAAGCCAATCAGTCCGGTCTGACTGATGGTCCATCCGGCCAGTAATGTCACCAGCAGTAATCCCCATAACCGTAGCTGCTGGCTACGTCCGCCAAGGCTGTTAACCACGTCATCGGACAAGCGCAGCAAATTCAGCCCCTTGGCCGACAACAGGATCAGCAGCAGCGCCACCCAGAGTCCGGGCAGCAGATTGCGGGCCACTGACCAGTCATTTTGCGCCAAGTTACCGCTGCTCCAAATGAACAGATTCTGTAACTGTTCATGGTGAAACAGGGTGAGACCTTGTTGCAGTGCCGAACAGAATAGACCGATCACCAGCCCACTGAGCAGTAGCGTCAACGGAGATAATTGCTGTCTCAGGCTAAGCAAAAAGATGATCAGCGCTGCTAGCAGTGCGCCACCCAAGGATAACCCCTGTGTCAGCCAGAGTGTTCCACCGCTTAGGGTGGCTAATGTTAGACCCAGTTGTGCACCGGAAGCGATCCCCAAAGTCGCCGGTTCCGCCAGCGGGTTCTTCAGGAGTATCTGACAGAGCCAACCGGCGGCCCCTAGCGCCGCGCCCGCGAGCAACGCGACGGCGACCCGGGGCAAATAACTGTAGTGAAACAGTAACGCTCGTTGGGTCATCAGTGTAGCCGGTAACGGTGAATCACTACTCTGCGCTGGCAGGTAATAATGCAGGTTAATGCCGAGTAAGGTCAGGGCGGCTAACGGCAGCAAAAGCCATAGCAGCGTACGCACAGCGTTAGGCATTTTCTCTCCGTAACACATGGGCTAACTGGGTGGTAAAGCGTTGTGCTGACAGTAGGCTGCCATACATCCACACCGGCGGCAGAGTATAGCAGCGTTGTTGGCGGACAAACGGCATCTGCTGCCATAGCGGTGAATTTGCCAGACTCTGCAACAATTGAGGGTTATCGTGGCTGAACATCAGAGCCAGGTCCGTTTCGCAGGTCAGCAGCTGTTCGATACCAACAATCACGCTGCCCCATACCGAGGTCGCCCCCTGCCAAGCACAGTGTAAACCGCATTGCGTCAGCACTTCCCCGAATAGGCTGTCGGCGGTCAGCACTAGTGCTTGGCGCGGTGTCATCAGGGTGAACATCAATACCCGAGTCCCTTGCTGAGTGCGGAACTGTTGCTGAAAGCGGCTTTGCTGCAGATCATAGCTGTGCAACCAGTCCGCGGCCTGAGATTGACGTTGGAGCCGTTGTGCCAGAGCCAGGATATTGCGACGAGCCTGGGGCAGTGGTCCATTTCCTGGAGTGACAAATGGGTATTCCCAGAGTGGTGCAATCTTCTCTAGGCGGTCAGTCGGCAAGGCAGCCTGTTGTGGCAGGATCAGCAGATCCGGCTTAAGCCCCGCCAGCAGCTCTAGGTTAGGCTGCGAACGCAACCCCAACTCGGTCACCTGTGGCGATAACGGTGGCGCACTGACCCAGTCTTGGTAACCCTGTTTATCACTCACTGCTACGGGTGCCAGCCCGAGGGTAGCCAGCATTTCAACCGCCGCCCATTCCAGCGCCGCAACCCGGGGAGTGGCATTGATTGGCTCAGCATAGCTGGTAGGGAGATTGGCGGCGCCCAGCAGTAACGCGGAGGTCTTCAGAAACTGGCGCCGTGACAGCGCCAAGGGATTGAGAGGACTAACAAACATAGCTAATCAGCTCTCCGCTTTGTGGTTGGCGAAACACCCCCATGCGTACACCGTAGATCGACTCTAGGCGCTGGGGGGTCATCAAGGCCGCTCGGTCTCCCTGAAAAATGACCTCCCCTTGGCGTAAAGCGATAAATTCATCGCACACCCGCGCCGCCATATTGATGTCATGCAGCACCATAATGACCGTTAACTGATGGTGATCACTGAGTCGACGGATCACATTCAACACCTCTTTTTGATGGGCAATATCCAACGCTGAGGTAGGTTCGTCGAGCAGCAGACAATCACTAGCCTGCACCACACACATGGCAATCCATGCCCGTTGTCGTTCACCTCCTGACAAGGATTCCACCAAACGATCTGCATAATGGCTGAGATCGACACTGGCGATAGCCTGATCAATACGCAGCCGGTCAGCCTGCGAGCTTTTCCCCAAGGCTCCCTGCCAAGGGAAACGCCCCAGTGACACCAGTTCGCGTACAGTCATGCCTTCTGCAGCCGGTAACTGCTGTGGCAGACAAGCCACTTGGCGGGCAAAAGCTTTAGATCCCCAGTCCGCCAGCGGCTGCTGTTGCCAGAAAATATCGCCGCTACTGGCCTGATATTGGCGGCTAAGCAGCTTCATCAGCGTCGATTTGCCTGAGCCATTATGGCCAATCAGTCCGGTCACACGGTGTGGGGACAGGGATATGCTGAGTGGCTTTAAAATTTCCTGTTGATCGATCACCATGCGGACATTACGCAGCTCGAAGCCGGTACGTTTGCCGCTAGGTGCAGGGATCTCTGTATTTAACATTCTTTTTTCCGGCAATGAGTCAGCGGGCAGGAAGCACATTTTTCATAGCCTTCCAGCCGGTATAGCAGGCAGCAGTGGCGGCGTATCACTTGCTGCGGTTGAGTATGGGGTTGCGGTCGATAGGGGGCACACAGCGGATTGGTTTCTGCATCACGAAGGTGAGTAGCCGTCAGCAACTGTTGCACAGCGCTGCAGTCGGCCTGCTGTAATTCTGCCTGTTGCATACCTGCCCACAGACGCACCGCCGCATTGCTATAAAACACACGGCTATTCCCACCAGAAAGTTCTGCTAAGGTGTGGCACAGCGGCCGAATAAAGTCGTCGGTTAACCGCTGACAGTGCTGCCACTGTTGAGTGGCGCTGAACAGGTAGCATGGGGTACCGCGCTGCAACCATTGTTCGGGCAGTCCACGATCATTAAGCAAGATCTGCCCTGAAAAATCCCATAATGGTAGTGATTCACGTTCTCTACACAGACGCTTGGCCCAGTCGGTAAGGGTGATGGCAAAAATCCAGTGTGACCATAGGGAGAGCCAAGGCAGGCGCTGAACAGGTAGGGCATTCTGCAGCCCAGCAGGCAGCAACGCGTCGTAAAAGACTGGGTCCAGTAAGCGCTGTGCAGCGACCTGACGGGGCTGGTCATAGTCACCGGGTAATGTCTGCATGGGGATCGATCCAAGCCGTGAATAACTATATAGTAATAATAATGCAAATGATAAACAGTTGCATTATTATATTTGCTTAATTTCGGGGTGCCTGCGAGACCGCGCGAGGCGGGGCGGGCAAAACAGATAACAATAAGTGCAGGTTTTAATGAAACGAACAAGTCATACGTTCTATCCGGCCGGGGTGACTCCCTTGGTATTGCTGGCAGTTTTACCCTTCACCCCACACATCGCCGTGGCGGCTAGCGATAGCACCCAACAAGACAACACTCTGGTGGTTACCGGCCAGCGAGTCAGCGACCAAACTAATAACGGTCAGGATCCTATCCCCGCATTTCTTGATGGTGATATCGCCAATGGTGGCCGCCTCGGGGTGCTGGGTGAACAGAAAGCGATGGATGTGCCTTTTAGCGTGGTGGGCTATACTGAAAAACTGATTCAAAGCCAGCAGGCGCGGACTTTACAAGATGTAGTGAAAAATGATGCCTCGGTACAGAATGTGCGCGGTTACGGCAACTTTTCCCAAGGTTTTCGCATCCGTGGCTTTGATCTCTACGGTGATGATATCTCCTTTAACGGGCTGTATGGCATCTTACCTCGCCAGATCCTGCCGCTGGAAGGGGTATCGCGTATTGAGATCCTCAAAGGCTCTAGCGCCTTTCTCAACGGCGTACCGGCTGCGGGCACCGGTGTCGGCGGAAACATTAATATCGAATCAAAACATGCCCAGTCATTACCCACCCGTAATGTTACCGTTGATTACAGTTCGCGTAGCCAACCTGGGGTGAGTGCAGATATCGGTCAGCGTTTTGGCGATAATGACCAGTTCGGGGTGCGGGCCAATGTAGTCCATCGTGAAGGCGGGACAGCGATCAATCATCAGAAAGAGCGCACCAGTGCTGCCTTCCTCGGTTTGGACTACCATGGTGATAAACTGGACAGCTCATTGGACCTCGGTTACGTTGAGTCCACTATTCATAATGGCCGGGTAGGGATCACCCTCGACAGCGGATTAGATGGCATTCCAGCGGTCCCGGATAACCGTACCAATTATGCCCAGCGCTGGAATTCGGCGGATCTGTCTACCCGCTATGCAATGCTAAAAAATGACTATCATCTGACCCCAGACTGGGTGCTGTACAGTGCCATTGGTGCGAGTCATACCAATGAGTGGTCAGTAAGCGGTACGCCAAAAGTCACCAGTTTAGACGGTGATTCGAAAATCAGTCGTATGGACACCCATTACACTTCAGATACGGTCAGCGGCATGGCTGGTCTACGGGGTAAATTCCATACCGGCGCGGTAAGCCATCAGATAAACGTGGGGTACTCGGGTATCTATAACCGTGCCGCCAGTGCCTACACTATGACCGGTACCGTTGACGGCCCTAATATTTATCATCCGTCCGACGTGACGCCAGGTGAGATGATTTACAGCGGCGGGAATATGGGTGCCCCCTCGGTGCGCAGCCGCACCACCAATAATGGCATCTCTCTGTCCGATACTTTTGGAGTACTGGACGATCAACTGCTGTTTACCGCCGGAGCACGTTACCAAACCCTACGTATCCGCAACTACGAGTACACCGGTGCTGAAGACCCGAACGGTGCTTTCGATGCCCACCGCTGGTCGCCGGTATATGGCGTAGTGTGGAAGGCGAAGGACTGGCTATCGGTGTATGCCAACCATATTGAAGGTCTGCAGGCCGCTGATGCAGCACCGTTTAATGCCACCAATGCTGGTAAAATTGTCGGTATTAGCCGCACTCGGCAGAATGAAGTTGGCCTGAAAGTGGAGAGGAACACCTACGGTGGCAGCTTGGCACTGTTTGATATGCGCAAACAGGCGGCGTTTATCGATACCGATGGTGTTTATCGCCTGAATGGCGAGCAGCGTAATCAGGGCGTGGAGCTGAACCTGTTTGGCGAACCGGTGCTAGGCTGGCGGGTAAATGCCGGGACCACGTGGCTGAAGCCGGTGATCAGCAATAACAGTTCTACCTCAAACGGTAAAGATGCCGTCGGTGTGCCGCGCAATCAATGGACGTTGGGTACCGAATGGGACGTGCCGCATTTACAGGGTGTCACCTTATCTGGCACCTTAGTGCACACCAGCCAGCAGTATGCCAACAGCAGTAATAGCTTGAAACTGCCCGCTTGGACCCGCCTGGATCTTGGGGTTCAGTACCAGATGCCGTGGAAAGAGAATCAGATCACCTGGCGCGCGGGCATTGAGAATGTGACCGATGCCAAATATTGGCAGACCATCGGTAAAGATAGTGGTTATCTGACCCAGGGTGATCCGCGCACCCTGCGGCTGTCAATGACCGTCGGTTTCTGACACTGATGTTTTTTTATGATCCCGCCGCGTGCGGCGGGCTTTCCGGTGATCTGTTATGTCCTTACTGACCTCCATCTTGCGACAGCACCTGTGGGCGCTGTGCGGCATTATTCTGCTTAACCTACTCAGCGCTTGCTTGGGTATTTTCACCATCGCTTTTATCAATCGAATGCTGATGCACAGTGCCCCTTGGTGGCAGCAGGGCGGCGCCCTCATCGGGCTGCTACTGCTGTTACTGGCAGTCACCCTCGGGGCACAATGGACGCTGACGACCCTCGGCCACCATTTTATCTGGCGTAAACGCAGCCGGATGATAGTGCAGATGATGGAAACGCCGCTCCAAACGCTTGAACAGCAGGGCAACGGTGAGTTATTAGCACTGCTGGGCGCCGATATTCGTACTATCACCTTGGCCTTTGTCCGATTGCCGGAGCTGATACAAGGGGTGATCCTCGGCCTAGTGGCCATCGTGTGGCTCGGTTATTTGTCGTTATCGGTACTGGTGCTGGTGATAGTGTGGATGGCGGTGACCTTTTACCTCGGTTATCGGATGGTCAACCGGGTCTATCTGCATATCCGGCAAGTCCGAGAGTATGAAAGCCGTCTGCAGGCGGTCTTCCAGGTAGTGATCCACGGCAAGAAGGAGCTGGCGCTTAATCCGCAGCGAGCCCGTCATTTCTATCAGCATGATTACCAGCAGGCTGAGCAGGGCTATCGTCAACATCTGATCCGCGCCGACAGTTATCATTTGTCGGCGACCCACTGGTCAAATATTATGATCCTAGGGCTGACCGGCGTGATTTTTCTCACTGCTCAGCCATTGCAGTGGATCACCTCGGCCACTGCAACCTCATTTGCCCTGACGGTATTATTTCTCCGCTCGCCGTTGCTGCAAGCGATTGGCGCCTGGCCAACCTTACTCAGTGGCGAACTGGCATTCACCAAAATCAATGCACTGTTCCCGGAACGACAGCAGCCCTCTGGACCCGCGCCAACATCATTGCCTACAGACTGGCAGAATTTACGCTGGGAGGGGCTCAGTTGGCACTATCCAGACAGTGATTTCCGTCTCGGCCCGGTGAACCTACAGCTACAGCGCGGAGAAATCCTGTTTATTATTGGTGCTAACGGCTCCGGAAAATCAACACTCAGCTTGATGCTATCCGGCTTGTATAGTCCGCCAAATGCCGCGGTCAGACTTGATGGACAACCCCTTAGTCCACCACAGTTGCGTTCACTGTTTTCGGTAGTCTTTACCCGGCCATGGCTGTTCAGCACGTTGTTTGTCGAACCACAGCCTGGCGATTCCGCGTTGGCTCAGCAATGGCTCGAAAAGCTGCAACTAAGCGACAAAATCAGTGATATCTCGGCGATCCCCACAGAGTCGCTGTCCCAGGGGCAAAAGAAACGGGTGGCACTGTTACTGGCACTGGCGGAGAAGCGCGATATTCTGTTTCTTGATGAGTGGGCTGCAGAGCAGGACCCGCAGTTTAGGCGCTATTTCTACCGGCATCTGCTGCCGTGGTTACGCGAGCAAGGTAAAACGTTAATCATCATCAGCCATGATGATGATTATTTTGACCAAGCGGACCGTGTGCTGCAGATGTCTGAGGGCCAGCTTCGAGAGCTGACCGGGGCTGATCGCCAAGCTGCCAGCCGGGAAGCCATTGCTCGACTATAAGGCCAAGTGCAGGTGGGTGATACACCTAAATGGTAACAGGGCTGCCAGTGGCAGCCCTTGTGCTTTCAGTCTTAACGTGGCTGTTTACGACGGCGGCGGAACAATAGCCCGGCAATCAACAGGACAATGATCACCCCAACGACAACCATACCGCCTTGGGCGAGATTTAGCAGCGGCGAAGGAGTACCACCTTCACGCAGTTGCTTAACCCGTTCTGCGGTAGTCTGTACCCCAGCATCGCCATAAGTTTTGAACAGATAGTTAACCAGGTCAGCAATTTGTTGATCATTCATCGCACTGTGGAAAGCAGGCATTGCTTGACCTTGTGTCGGGGTCAGCCCCTGCAATACCGCCATCACCGCGTTATCAGCCACCGGTCGGTGCAGTGCCGCATTATTCCATAATGCGGGCAAGTCATTACGCCCTTGTCCATCAGGTTGGTGGCAGGTCGAACAGTGGGAGTCATACAGTTGCTGACCCTGAGGTGCACTGCCATTCATCAGACCAACATCGGAGAAACGGGGCGCTGAGGCGGGCACGTTACCCGGTGCGGCACCGGCGGACTGTGGTTTAACACTACGGATATAGGTCACGATCGCCTGAATATCCGCCGGCGTCAGTTTACTGAAACTCTTATCGATAGCTTCCAGCATTGGTCCGCCCGCTTGCGACCCGGTCGGTGAACGTCCGGTGGACAGATAAGTGGCCAGGTCATCTGCTGACCAATGGCCGATACCGGCGTGCGGATCAGGGGTAATGTTCGGTGCATACCAAGTCCCGAGGGAAGCTCCTGCCAGCGCATCGGAGGACTTTTCTGCCATCAGGGCATTACGTGGTGTGTGGCAAGTCGAACAGTGGGCCAACCCCTGCACCAAGTAAGCGCCGCGGTTCCATTGTGCCGATTGCGACGGATCATTTGCATAAGGTTTGTCACCGGCGAAAATCATGTTCCAGCCGGCCATCGACATACGGATATTGAACGGGAAAGGCAGCGAAGTTGCCGGAGCACGGCTATCCACCGGCGTGACACCGTGCATAAAGTAGGCGTACAGCGCCTGCATATCTTCATCGCTGATGCGCGCATAGCTGGTATACGGCATGGCCGGATAGAGATTAGCCCCGTCGCGGCGTACACCTTGACGGACGGCTTTCTCAAATTCTGCCAACGAATAATCACCGATACCGTCTTGGTGAGACGGGGTAATGTTAGTGGAATAGATCTGGCCAATAGGAGTACTGATCGCCAGACCACCGGCAAAGGGTTTGCCCCCTGGAGCGGTGTGACAGGCGGCGCAGTCACCGGCTACGGCTAAGTATTGACCTTTCTGGATCAGTGTCTGACCACTGTTGTCAGCAGCCAAAGCACTATTGCCCAGCAGCATTGCCGTCAGGGCAGCGCCGGCACTCAGTGAAAGTAACTTTTTCATTCCGGCTCCCTTAAATTTTACCAAGAATGGCATCAGCGGTACGTAATCCCAACGCACAGGCGGTCAGGGTCGAGTTGGCGGTGGCGACCGTCGGCATGACACCGGTAGAAACCATATACAGGTTGTCATATTCCCAGGCTTTGCCCACATGGTCGGTCACCGAAGTTTTCTCATCGTGGCCCATGGCCAGGGTGCCGGTGATATGCTGGTTATTACTGTAGACCCCCGGTGTCGAATAACGGACATCACTTGCGCCCAGCATGCTGGCGATATCGGCATAGACGGCCAGTGAATGCTGCATCCCTTTCTGCACATAATCATCAAACGAATAGGAGAATGCCGGTACCGGTAGACCGAGGGCATCTTTTTTACGGGTGCTGAGCATGGTGCGGTTATTCGGGTCCGGCAATTGTTCCAGTACGTTTTTGATACTGAGAGTGTGTGAGGCCCGATAGACAATGGCACTGTCGAGATCAGCCCCAGTCAGGCCGTCATTGATCGCACTGCTGGCGGCACTACTGACCTGTGAGGAGTTGGAAATATCGATACGAAACGCCGCAGATTCTGACCGGAAGGCCCCATCACGCAACTGCTGAATGGAGGACGGGCTCATTGGTCCGCGCCCTGGCCATAAGGGTTCATCCACATAGAAGGTCGCGGAATTAGATGGGTGATCCATCAAATGACGCCCCAGTTGGTCATAGTTGTTGCATAGTCCATGCGGGTTCTTATCATCCGCTGACAACATCAAAATACGCGGTGTTTCGATAGCGTTAGCCGCCATCACAAACACCTCGGCTTCCACACGGTGAGAGACTTTATCCCAGTCATAATAGTGCAGGGCGGTAATTTTCCCTTTGCCATTGTGCTCGAGTTTATATACCACGGCTTTGGGGATCAGTTTTACCCCCGCTTGTTCTGCCGCAGTGGCGGCGATCCCGCCGTGATATTGGGCATCAATCGGGCAGATCGGCATACAGTTGTTGTTACCACAGCATTGCGGACGGCCATCATAGGGCAGGGAGTTACGCCCAGTGGTATTGGTTAATACCTCATATTTCGGTGCCAGACGGGCCGTTACCCGTTGTTCTAGGTAAGACTGAGTCACCGGCGGCAGTGGATAGGGCTGAGTACGAGGCGAATATTTAGCCATTGCTGGCGGTCCAGATACTCCCCATAGCAGTTCGGCCTCGTAGTAGTAGGGTTCCAGATCCTGATAACTGATCGGCCAGTCACGGCCCACCCCGTACTGCGATTTCAACCGAAAATCGTTAGGCAGCAGTCGCCAAGCTTGGGCAGCCCAGTGCCAACTGGTGCCACCCACCACCCGCAAATATTCGGGTTTATACGCCTCTGGACCGGTCTGGTCTAAATAGCCATTATCCTCCGGCTTGTAGTCAGGAAAAGGGGCAATTTTAGAATTAGGGTAAGGGGCAATAAAGTCACTTTTACGTGCAGAGTGACGGAAGTTGGTCACAATCTGGTCACGCTCAATACGCGGACCGGCTTCCAGCATTAATACCTGACGTCCGGCCAGTGCCAGTTTACGGGCGGTCAAAGAACCGACCACTCCGGAACCAATCACAACCACGTCGGTGGAA